>Ga0209629_10000507_pt1 | contig 21474 bp, 10 predicted proteins | sample TergutCu122P5_FD_187286 | JGI IMG/M metagenome (GOLD analysis project Ga0209629, IMG submission 187286) | Cubitermes ugandensis P5 segment gut microbial communities from Kakamega Forest, Kenya - Cu122 P5 (SPAdes) (version 2) | ecosystem: Host-associated > Arthropoda: Insects > Digestive system...
GTTATTAATTTTTTACGTTTTTTTTAAAAGAACACTTTATAAGTCTAATTACATAATATTTATCTTAAGCTGATGTGGGACACATACAAAAATCAGGAGTAAATTAGTTGATATAGTTACGGCAGGATTACAAAAAATCACCCTCTGGGGTCCTCAGAGGACCACTCTTGGTATATTAAGGGTTAAGAAAGATGATCCTAGCCATCGCTGCACTGGAAAAGCTCTAAGGAATGCGAAAAAGTAACAGGAAGTCATTATTTCTGACAGGTGGACGAAATTACTCTCTGAAGTTGATTACGGTAAGGGCTAAAAGAATCATTGCGTTTTTTTTCCGGAAACATGTCCAGACATATACATGTAGGTCTAGAATAAGTATTGAAAAATGTATACTGATGCATGAATATATGAAATACCGGCAAATTCTGCGTTTGTTAATGTTGTGTAAATTGTGACTGGGAATGTTTCTGTCTAATCTGAAGAAAACTTTGTTGCTGCTGTTTGATAACTTGACGGCCCAGGATACGATATTATGTTATGTTGATAGCTTTCTAATCGAAGCAAAATATTAATTTCCCCTGGAAGGCTCCACAACTGAGCTTGAAACACACCTTCATTTATAATTTTTTTTTCAGAAAACATTCTTTGGTCTGAGAAGAGGCCGATTAATGTGGCAACCCAAATTTTGGCAGCGTTGTCAAATCTGACCCTGGGGACATAACGTGACAAATATTCTCAAATAAGACACTTTCCTCCAAAATGCCCCATTTGTCAAAATGTCATAAATCTGCTTTATTTTAATACCTGTACCATGCACCCTTATTATTGTGTACAATGCCCAACCAATAGTGTCAAAACATGTAGGTGGAGTGTGATAATTTGTCAATTAATTGTGCATTTGATGGTCATTTTACAAAACACAAAAAATCATAAATGTGGTTAATATACCTATGCTTTACCTGCTACTGGACAAATTGAAATTTTAGCTCTTTTTTTGTAACAGCTCCTCCAAGAGCTGACTTTTTATACTACTGTTTCTTTAGTAGTGAGCATGGTAATGTAATCATTGCATACACACATTTATTTCAGCTTAGCTCTCTTCTTGTGTCTTATGTAATATACACCATACCCTGGGGAAATGATAGTCACATATGAAATCCTGTGGTAAGATATGCAAATTTTTCACCTTCATTATGTAGACAGGTGTGACTTTCAAACTTCTTGTTGGAAGGTTCTATAACAGGTGTAGCATGTATGCCCAAAATATAGTCATCCAATAATAAAAATATAAAAGGTAAAGCAGTCCCGTTACAGGCCTGGAGTGGCCCAGAGGGTTCCAGGAAGTTAAGGTTCCCAGATTTCATGACAACGGCATAGGATGGTGGTAAGGTTTTCAGCCTTACGCACCGGCCGCCTTTACCCCCAGGAAATACACCTGGTACTCATTTCTGTTAGAGGCTGAGTCGTCCCCAGGTCCATAGTGCGACTGGAAGGATTATGGCACTGAAATATTTCAGTGACACCATCGGGAATCGAACCCACGACCTGCCGGTTTGTAGCGTAGTGCCTTAAACACTACACCACCGCGCGCCCCAATAATATAAATATATTGAAACAATATTTTAGGTGTTCTAACACCAACACCTTTTATGCAACAATTTCTGACAACATAATGATCACATGGAATCACTCTACAAACGACATAAGCAAAATGTTGATATTTGAATTAAAAGTTGTTTTCAAGAAATTCTAGTGTTTCTTCAGTCTGTGTCTGTAAAGAAGAACCGTATCTCGACTGTTCATTGCAGGAGTCAAAATTCCAGCCACCACATCCGTTCCCTGATGTAATGTGGAGTGAACATGTAATACATGTACCTACAATTGTTATTGAAATATTAAAACTCTTGGGACACATGAAAGAAATTTTCAGATTTCTTTTTTATATCTGCAGAATCTAAAAAGGCACCAGTTAACTGCTCCAAATGATCCAGGTGAACATGAAGAGAGCTCAAAATTTGAAGAAACTGAGAAAACAAATCTGAATGCAGTAGCACATTGATTCTCGAGCATTTTTCCTGATATAACATTGAATCAAATTTAACAATTTCAGTATACAACCAATACTTTTTTGGTTTTTAAACAAAAAAGCAGAAACTGGAAAACTGGCTGTCAGCAGGGATGAATTATATAATGTTGCCAGCCATACTATTACCAAATCTATGTGCCATATGCTTTTTAACTTATTGCTAAAATCTCTTTACCCTATCTTATATTTTGATTTTTCTATTTAGGCTGCATACCAGTGAACAATGGTCAGTATACCAGTAGTGGTACATGTAGTACCACAGTTTGAGAAAACAAGTAGTAGCACAAATCACCCCTAACATGGAGAACGCTTGAAAGGGGGAAATACTTTTTGGTCATTTTCGGAGCAACGTGGCATGCATGCACATATGGAGTTGTGGCAACCAGTAATGTAAGGTAGAGAGTTTCATTACTCACTTCTGTGATGAGAGCAGAGATGATTCTCAAAACACTGGTTCACTGGTCATTAAAACACCTGATGCAACTGTCAATCAAACAAAGTTTTACCGAGTTCCATCACCATTCCATCTACTTTGTATGCCAATAATCTGATAATCCTCCTCCCAGTTACTTTTTATTCCTTGATACCTCTAGCCTGGACACCTGTATATTCCATCAGGAGGATTTTTTTTTTTTAAACAGGCTTACCCAGAATGCACTGCAGAAATTCAGTCTTTGTGCTTCAGCCTGTTTTCAGGCCATGGACTCCCCAGTCTTTTACCTCCAACTTTCCTTGTTCCTTGCTGATGCTTTCCAGTTCTGTATCTGGAGAAAATCTACAGCATCTCTCCTAACATAACCCTCATGTTCACCTTTAGGCTTTTTCATAGGTCTTCTTCCTCCAGATCATCCTCCCATTATGTTGTTGGGGATATAAGGATCATCCATCCTTTCTACACGACCAGTCCACTGTATTCCCTTCAGGCATAAAAGTGTTGAAAGCACCAAATCATCACACAATTTGTAGATCAGAAATTCAATACATAAAATAACTTCACAGAACTGTGAGTATACTATTGGTATATATGCTTGGCTAATAACAATCTGAAAATTTATTTAATAAACCTCTTCAGATCATGGTCATCTGGAGAGTAATTGTGCATAGTCTGGGAGATAGATACTAACCTTTTGGAGAAACCTGTTGCTTCCATCTTCAGGCAGAAGATAACTACACTGTGAGATAGCAGAAGACAGTAATCATAGTGTTCATTGTTGTGAGAATCTCAAATTTTAGGTTATTTTAAGTATTCAGAGTTTTGGTTTAAAAGATGTTTATAAATACAAATAATAAACACATGACAATACATAAATATTTCTTGTTACAGTGTTATATGTAATCAATTGTAAGGTCTAACCTGGTGGTATAAAAATTTCAATGTATGCACAGCTTGCATTTCCTCAAAATATTAAAGGTAAAGTAGCTAATAATAAAGGAATGCTGAGTGTACAAAATATGAGGCATTGTTTTGAAGAATATTGAAACATAAGTATTACTTCAATAACAAATTTTATTGAATATAAATAGCATCATTTCAGCAGTTTGCTCTCAAAAACACTAATGGACTAGGTTATCTGGTTTACTATTTTTGTGTCTTTTCCTTTATGAATAAACTCACATTTTGCATAACATACTGAGAAGGAGCAAGGCTGCTTCCATGCTGTTGCATGTGTATGATAATGGAAGGAGAACAGAATATTTTACTACATATGATAGGAAGGAAGGATGGAGAAGGAAATGCTTTGAGACAGAGATGGACATGCCCAGTCCAACCTTGTTGGATGGCTGATGGGCTTCTGAGGGAAGAAACCAACAATCACCAGGCCGTGACAACAACATGCTGCATGGTCCTACGACAAACATATGGTGCATGGACTTATAGCTCATACATACCAAGTATAAAATAAATTACCAGACATATTCTGCATTGTTTCAGCAACTGTACAACTTCCTGCCATAATCATGAGGTCTGGATAGAAATACATGAGCCATGCCTGGGTCAAAATTGCTCGACTCAAAAAGTCGAAACGTACCACTCCACTGACTCACAGAATCAATCTTTCATATTAATTACATACACAAAACTCCCTGCATTTCCCTCTGATATACTGTAGTTGCAGTGGTACTTATTAAAAAACATGCTGCCAAATGTACAGTACATTGTTACAAGGTTACATGTTGCTTTGTAAGCTACAGTAATATGCTAGAGTACTGACACATTTCATGCGGTAACATCTTTTCAGGGTAATACCTCAATTTCATAGTGTCTGTCTCTTTTTCTTCTTATGTGATGAGTACAATGAACGGTACTGAGGTGGGATTTTTTTCGTGGGGGGAGGGGAAAAAAAGACGTATGATTTCTTTATATGTCAAGCATTTGTCAGGTATAAAAACGGAATACGACAACGAACTTGAAATGACAACTAGATCAAGTATTGTTTGTAATTCTCATTTATGAACACTTGTACTGCGTTGAAAAACCACTTGGTGCCATTTGTTAGGCTGCTCCTCTTTGCATCTTGGCACATATTTTGCATCCAAAGGCACTGCTTCTCTTTCTTTGCAATACAAATAGCAGGAATGAGACCGCAACATAGCAGCTTCTTATCACATCACCTGTCTGGGACACGAGAAACAACAAAGACTTGCTCAAAAAAATTACGATAACAACACAGCCATACGTTATTTCCTCCTGTCCAGAAACCAATACCTGTTGTGGCTCTTTTCACGAACTGTCACACTTACAGCTTGCTATGTCACTTTGGTCGGCGGAAATACCGCAGAACAATGTATCCAAGAATCCGGAATATGAGAAGGAACAGAAGTAGCACCAGAGTGTTGGCCCAGAGAGGTAAGCTGGCACCCTGTGCTTCCAAGATGGCAGAGACCGGAATGTGAGAAGAAGAGCTGTTCGTGCAGACATCAAACTTGGACTGTGTGGCACATCTGCAAGAAAGAGGTGCAAAATAGTAAAATTTACACTATTACGTGAACTCACTCTCTTAGGTCTTGAACCAAATTTATGATAATCTTTTTGTCATATTACTGCTGCTTATGGGGTTCAAATTTTATCTTGAGAAATTACTGTAACTTACATCTAAATACACAGTGAAATCCATTCAAGATATTTCCTTGCAAAAATTCAACATATGAGGCTTATTTAGTGGGTAGACATGTTAAAGGATTAGGCCTGAAAATCTGCCATTATTGTGTAATTCTATACTAATGCAGATATTCAATTTACTAGAGTCATATTCCATATCAATCCTGCAATGAATGATTAGTTTTTATTGTCAAACCAAATTTTAATTTTTGCTTTCTTCCACAATTTTGATCAATTCTTGAACTTCAGAAGAAAAAAAAATTTTCCAACCACAATTCATAGATGAAGAGCCAGATTTGCTGGAATTACTTCATAAGTGCTAATTCTAAATTCTCAATTTTGTTATTTCCATCTTTTTCCAAGCTTCACATTTCACTTGTGTATGTACACTCTTTTGATCTGATATAACTGTGTGTAAAGTTGACATAGTGACAGCAGGTTTTTCAGCAACTTTTGAGTGAAGAACACATGGAGTATCATCCACTTTGTTTACAATCTTCAGATTGTATTGAATGGAGACTGGCTCATGTTGTATGACATACTGATCAAGTGTTCAATAATTAATCACTCTACAGATGAAAATGTACGAACATATGCAATATAAAAATGAACACAAATGTATATAAATTTTACAAACAGAATACTCAAATTATTGCAATTAAAACAAAAGAGTTATACAGATGCCACATGCTCCACTAAACTTCTGCTCCTTCATCTTGCAGACTGTCCATGTACACGAGCCTGTCTTGCTCTGATTTTAAGTGCTGTCAAGAGCCATTATCAAGATGCTGATGTTCTTGACCTTAGTATACACATAGACATACATACTTACTTAACTCACTACTTGTTAGCAGTAACAAAAAATGGTTGACAAAAGCTTTCATTATCATGGTAATCTGTTACAGGCCTCATAATAGTAAATGGTATCAAACCTTAACAGGCTTCACAAACACAGTCCACACACTTATCAACAAAAAATATTGCACATTTCACAAGTAATCTACATATATGAAATGCACGTTTGGAAACAACCCTGGAGAGTAGCTTTTAGAAGCTGACAGTACCATTCCATCATTCAATGTTCAAAACAAAATGAATGATTGGGCACTAAGGGAATTTAAAATGCTGATGCTGAAAATATATTATAGGGGTGTAGAGTTTGCTGCAACATGAATTTTTATGCTTTGTTTGCAGAAGTCCTTTTAAATGTGAAATATATTAAACAGATGAAGTACATGTCAATCATATGGTATAATTTCAGTACTAAATTATTCTAGCATCTAAGGCAGGAAATGTCTTACATGGTGTCATCATAAATGAGTTTAACTCTACTACAATTCACTGTCTGGTTTTAAAACAGAACAGTTGCTTATGATACAAAAATTCCTTAACCGCTAACCAACATTCTCATATTGATATTTGACAGCATTAGTACTGTTTATTATACAACAACATTCTACTGTACTGTTGTTCTGAGGGCATGAACATTTCATGATATGTAAGCTGATTATCCTTATTTAATGAATAGATTGGTACCTCTTAATTATTGCAAATGCAGACAAAAAGTAAGAAATATAAAATTTTTAGTCCTTGCAGCAGGCACAGCCTTCTGGGAATGATAAATGTAGAATGATAAAGAGGTACCTGCTGCCTTCATCTACAAGGTAGACTGCCCTAAAATGTTATAACACATTTACCAAACTGCAAGCCATCACATGCCACAGGAAGGGTAAAAATGTTTTCATTATGACATGAAGGCATCAAAGGAACATGTAAGTAGAGCTTCATGCATTATTAACCACGGTACTAGCCGGGTAAATTTACACTCCACTGTTTTGTCCTCAAAGAAGGAGGGTAGATGAGTGTCAGCACAGTCTATTTACACTGTTAGAGAGAAACCCTAGACACCTCTAAGGGAGTCAGAATATGCCTGTTCCATTCAGTTTACAGGGAGCAACTGCCTAGAGATCCTATCTAGTTCTGAAATTGTAGTGTGTAAGGTTGATGCATGGTATCAATGGAAATAAAATTTGTTCCAGAAAAGTCCATTTTCAACTCTTGTGGTTGAAAAACACAAAAATATTTTATTTATTTATGTTCATAAAATTAAACAATATATGTACATGATAATAAAACGTACATATAGAACAGTTTTAAAACTACGCTTAAAAGTAAAATTAAAATACTGGTTTATTTTAAAAATTGTTCATATTTATTGGGGGACACATACATGGTTCCTTCATGCAGTCTTTATTCACAGTTGCTACTGAACTCGTATGTGAAGACGAAGATCTCCCTTGCATGTGGTTCACAGACGAGGGTGGATGGTGGAAAATGTAATTAAATTTTCTCTGTATGAGTGTTACTGCAGCAGACTCCAGTACTGACAAGTTATTCTACTTACTTTATTGGTGTGTCTTCACTGAACTCTACGATCTGCATGTTCTGGTAGGCATAGTGGACCATGCTCAAATACTGCATCCACTTGAGCCATGGTGGGATGTTTGTTGCAAGGTATCCACCAAATAATTGTGTTGCAAGCGTGTATAGGGCGCTGATAGTGATGGATACCTGCATGTCCATACAAGATGCTCCCACGAAGAACCCAACACTCTAAAAACATTCAGCACATGCATCAAACTATGTGTCACTGAAACAGAACACTATTCCTTAATGGTCATTAGAAGATCCATTATTCTAACATGTACCCTTTGAACTTCATTTTATTTTCTTAACTTTTTTTCAAAATATCAGTTTATGGATAGGGTACCTTTATACTTTATATACATTCAGGCCTGTCATAGTAATGATCCAGATGTCTGCATTTTGGTGTGGTAAGTGTGCAACAATATGGTGAAACTCCTGTCAGTTACATTCAAACATTTCTCATACCTTCTGTGCAGCATACTGAAGACAGATTTACAACATTTGATCCTGAACATTTTTTAGATACAATTACACTACTAGTCTGGTTGCCATCAACAGGCAATGCCAAAATTTCCATAACACTGCACATTTTATTGCAGATTTAAAGCCAGAACTGTGTTAATTTATTAACAAAAATACATGTAATAACATAAAAAGAAGACAGGCAATGTACATATAACATAACAATGAGGTGTGTTTGCATAACCATTGCTGCAGTGGAAAAGCAATAAGTATTACATATTCTGGGTGTGTGTCTATAGCCTTAGATATCCAGCGTGCAAAGCGCATGCACCATATCACATTGTCAACTGTGGTCTGTGCGGGTGTACCATATATTTGCACAGTATCTCACATATGGTACAATTTATGAAAAATGTTACTGACCACAAAATTTGCATTGTTTTTCTCTACGACTTTTGCCTAAAACATTTCTCATTCTAAGAAGAATTCGGCAAGATGCTATAATAAATGTACACAGGTTGTCAGATAAAGTACCCATTACTCTTGTCAGAATTTAATGAAACTGGAATTTTCTTGACAGAGTTTAAAAAAATCCTCAAGTACCAAATTTAAAAAAAAATCAGTCCAGTGGAAGCTGAGTTGTTCCGGATAGATGGACAGAGAGACAGACATGACGAAACATATAGTCACTTTCTGCAGTTTTGCAAACTCACTTATAAACACTTAGTACTCTGTTACTTCTTTTACAACCACATGCTCTTATGTTCGTACTACTGAGGTCTTAGTGATTTTAATTAAAAAAAATATTGCATGTTAGAGTTTTCACATATTTTAACCTGTGTCCCATGACGGTTTACAGATAAGCTTAAACATGCTGCATATTAGGCAATAATAACTGTCCAATTTAGGGTTGTGATTGACAGTCTTTATATTCATATATTGACATGTACATCACAATAGGATGTCTCACTCTAAGAGAAACAAGATGCTAATGTAGAGATACCTTTAATGACCAAAAAAGATTAAGTTGCAAGGATTGCAGTGTATACATTGGGCAGTGCTAGGTGTATTTACTACAATGTACAACAGATGATATCTGAAATTGAGATAATGTTGGTTATCAGTAAAAAGCAGAGGTGCGAGGCAGACAGGGTGACATTTGAAGTCTTCAAGAGATTAATGGTTGCAATGTGTTCAAATGTATGCATAAAACATGCAAATTTTGTGACAAAATAGATGACCATGATAATCAAAATTTCTGGAATTATTTCCTTCTCTTCTAGTTCTGACTCTTGTAATTTACCATCTTCATATTATTAGTTCATAATGCTCTGTCCAGTGGATGATTACCTGCGCAACGATGGTGTTGAGAAGGAGGAAACCAAGAAGGGTGAGAAACACAACGGTGCTGTGAAGACCCAGCATGGGATATGAGATCAGATGGTACACAGCTGGGAGTGTAATTGTGAGTGGCAACTCCCCCACCATCTTTGCAAGGTAGTATGCTGATAGCCTGTATGCACCTGACAATCTTTCCTTGTTGATAACCTCTCGCTCTGGGGGAACTGTAAATTCAATATGAAGACAGTAATAACACAGAATGATTGTTTAGATGTGCTAATTACTTGTTTAAACAAGACACTACATTGGCATGCATATGATGTTGACAAATTTTAATATGAAGACAAAGCACCAAGTGTGTACAGCAGGATGCTGTGGAGAGCATCCAGCCTTCCATGTCATGAAGTGATTCGTCTGCACTCTGAATAAAACCGTATTAAATGTATTCAAAAGCTACTCACACGAAGACAAAGCACCGAAGTGTGCAAATAACATCCAATATGTTGTGGAGAAAAACATCCAACCCTGGATGTCATGGAGTGATTCTTCCTTATGCTCTAATTGGAACCACAGCAGACCAGCCAGAATACCAAGTGCTACTGTCTGCACCCAATTCAGTTTAGACAGCATCCTCGGCCGAGCCTCCTGGAAGTTGCGTTGTGACAATACCTACCAAAAACATATAGCCATAGTATCACCACATATTGCTGTGATTATCAATTAAAAGTTTAAGGTGGTGTAACATTAAACATATTCAGATTAATGATATTCTAGTAGAGGAAAAGTTTGGGGTCAGAACTTCATCATCAAAATATAAAGCTGCCTTTAAATTAATAGACAAAATACTAATGTGCTTAACAATAAAATGATGGTTGGAGGTAAAATAGAGTTTTATGGAATAACAGGAACAGCATACAAACTAGGTAAATCTTACCTTGAGGGAAGATAACAAAGAATGAATTTGAATAATATTTCTCTTTACCCTTGTTCTACCTGGGGTGAAATAAAACATGGTGTCCTTCGAGGATCGATATTTGGTCCACTGCTTTTTTTAATTTACATTAACGACCTACTTAAAATTTCAAATGATAAATCTAAAATTGTCCTATTCACAGATGATACCAGCATAATCATTACTAATCCGAAACCTACAAACTTTAAAAACAGCTGATCTAGCTGATGTAGCACCAATTTGTTATGACTGAATATTGACAAGACACACTTTATGCAATTTTTAATTAAAAATAACTCCTTAATCAGTTTATATATTACTCATGAAAACAAGAAAACAGCTAATACTTGTAATACAAAATTTCTCAGAATAACACTAGACAACACACTCACTTGGAAGACCAATACAGATATGACTATTCCAAAACTGAGTACAGCATGTTTTGCGATTAGAAGAGTCAGACTTTTCTTGTCCCAAGAACCGCTGATGATGGTGTATTATTCCTACTTCCACTTGATTATGACGTGCGGACTAATATTTTGGGGAAACTCCTGTTATAGTATGAATATTTTTAGATTGCAAAAAAAGACTATTAGAATCATTATGAGGATTAGAAATAGAGATTCCTGTAGGGAACGTTTCATGAAATTAAAAATATTAACATTACAATCCCAATATGTATATTATCACTTTCACTTTTTGTGATTCACAAAAACAATTATTTTAAGTTAAATTCCGAGATATACAGCATCAATACTAGGACTAAATTGAATCTATATCAACCACAATCTACAAAAGAGGAAAATATTATTTCAGAATTATGGTGTTCAATAGTTTACCACCATAGATAAATGATTTGTCCTATAATACAAAACTGTTTAAAGTTATTTGCACTTTAATTCATTTTATACTTTAGAGAACTACTTTAATTACAATAAGCATCAAAACCTGTAATAGTGATAGGTAATTGTGTATACACATTTTGATAAACCAACTAGACTATAACTTTCACCTATTTTAAGTAATGAGTCATTTAGGCATACTCTTACTAAGTAGACTGATTTTGAATGTTTTATTGAATTATATGTGAACATTAATGTGAAAATATCGTGTTCATCTCTCTCGAATATATATTAAGTTACACATGATGACTATTTCTAAGTTTTTATATAGAACCATTACATGTACATTTGACAAGTTCTACATCCAAGGGCTTTGTTGACCATTATGGTTTCATGGAACAAATAAAGAAATTAGAAAAGTACCATTCTTCAGGGCAGATGGGAAATACATACAGAATTTTAACATGAATCTAAAATTTGGTAACAGCAGTTTATTAACTCTGTTAGAAAACTTTCATTGGACACTCTCTATTGGCCGTTTTAAAATTTGAGTTTAAATAAAATAACTATAACCTGATATTCTTGTAAGGCTGATCATACTGTGTAGAGTCAGAAATTATTTTTTTTTTGTATTTTGTTAAATACTGCCCTGATTAAAAGAATGTTCAAAATAAAAGATGTAGGTCTTCTTTGCATGTTGTGTATAAATTTTTTCACAGTAAGTAATAATAAAGAAACTGACAAAACTTAGTTTGAATTTCAAATAAAGTATAAATTATATTTACAAAGCAATATTAAATTTTCTTCATGTGCAGAAGAGTTTCGCTCAATATCAAATGTAACCAAAATCTCGTTTGTAACTTAGGCAATAAAATATATGAAAGTAATTGTGGTAGGAAACGCATTCATAACCATCCCATAAGGTGTTAATTTCATGTATGTTTACATGAAAATATATGTATAACAGAATGTCATTTTGTATGTCTTCAATACAGGGGATATTTAATGAAATACAAAAAAATACAGAGCCTACGGCATGTTGATTATTTTCCCACATCAGCAAACATATATCTTAGATGAATGCAACTAAAGTTCATAAATTAAGTGTAAAACTGTTATGTCCATTATGGACTGTACCTCACAGGCATCTTCCTCCCATTATTCATATTTTGTTACTGTTTGGAATTTATGGACACAGATTGCAGCTACGCAGGGTAACACATCAAACTTCACTTTCTCTCACTTTACATGATTTATAATAAAGTGTCTTCATAGATAAGACCCATGTCCAATTGGAGGTAATCCTTGTAAGACTTATGGTGGACAAAATGTCACTGGGCCATGTTACTATATGTATCTACCATTATGGGCTGGTACAGTAAGTCCATTTCAGGTTGCAGTACCATGGGTCTCAGTCTCACCCCAGTCCCACAACTTGAAAAGGAACTAGTCTAAAGCATCATTCCTTCTAAATGGGCCATACCTTGAACTGTGTCCAGAAGCTGGTTGGCCACTGCCAACTCACATCATCATCTGAACTACTGACTGATGACGAAGCATGACTCTGGTTGTCTAGCCACAATGTTTTCCCTTCCTCATCCTTCATTGCTAAACAAGAAAAAACAAAAACTAATTAGACTACACTTTCAAAACAGATTTTTTGTCATAGGCCTATACAATTTGAAACTTTCACTTCAGCTGAGTGTGATGACATCAAACGATCAGCCATGTGAAAAAGGTGTCAGTATCCAGTGTTTCAGAGACTACTTTCTCTGACTGCAACATCAGGAGCTGAACACCATGACTTCATCACAAATTTGGCATTATAAAATTACAAACGCATGTAACAGGATACATAGAAGCTAATTTGATTAATAAAGTGCCTGAACAATAATACCACACTTAAAACAACAACAAAACATGCCAGAGTAACTTAAAAGTAACATGCTAAGCACAACAGTATATACAGTACATTCTTGGATCATTTGCATTAACTCCACTTGATAGCCTTTGCATGAGCCAATTTCTGAATTGCCATCTATTCTACATGTTAAAGTTCGGGAACCACAACAAAACATATTACATGTCATGTAATATAAATAACAAGATTAGGTCTTTTGTGACATAAACTATTAATTTGATAGACAGATACCAACGTTTCTGAGGAAAATGCTGCTTCCATCTTCAAGGCAAAAGACTGAACCAAGTGTAGAAGGAGTGGTACATAACTGGTTGAAGGGATGCTTGGAACCAGCACTATTAGCAAATGAATTAAAAATGATCTCACTGAAAATGGCTGTTTTGTCAATGGGTGAGAAAGAAAGAAAGAAAGAAAGAAAGAAAGAAAGAAAGAAAGAAAGAAAGAAAGAAAGAAAGAAAGAAAGAAAGAAAGAAAGAAAGAAAGAAAGAAAGAAGTGTAAGAGAAAGGAATGTGGCAATTTGATTTGAAAAACCAGTCCTTTTCAGGGTCAAAGGTTCCCATAGCATCAATCACAGACTCAGTCAGATCTTTCTCTTCCCTGTATTCCATCACTTTTCCCCACTTGATCTGCTCTTCTACCCCGAAGATTAAGGGAACAGATTCTTCCAAAATGTTGGTGCCTGCTTCTCAGACTACAAGACATCAAATACCAGATGACTATAACCTCAATGCAAGAGAGTTTGTGTAAGTAAAATTTCCTACAGGGATTTATTTATTGCTGTGCTAGGGAGTTCCTACCTATTGTGGTGTAAACATTGTTTTGTGCTCCAGAATCGACGACTGCACACATTTCGACGGTTTTTTTAGCTGCAAGATGATGAACTGCATGACCATTCCTAGATCCTGTCCACAAATCCCTCTGGCAGTGACAACTAGTGGAGCCAATGTGGCCTGGGGGCAAGACATCATCATGCATTGTGGTCACCACAACCTGACTTGTTTTTATTCTCTATTTTGCTGTTCAGTAGAGACACAGTAATGAGAAAGTAACTTAATACTGACATGGAACTGACCAGATGTTATCTGTTTCAGTAAAGTGATCACAACAACTTAGGTAGTGTCCACACTCATTACCACTTTGGCATGATTATACTGTAGTTGTCCCTTAATATTAAATTTCTGCATACATACCAGAAAGTCACCAAGTATTTCAACAAACACTATTTGATTTTCCAATATTGTAGCAACAGATTTACAGTCACTCATCATCAAGATATTGTAAACAAACTTACAATCCATATTTTGTCAATGTGAATACTTGATGTTTACAATCGATCATGCTCAGTTCTCAATGTTTGATGCCTGATGACCAACCCTTCCTTCATTCTCAGATTGTGTCTCAAAGACAACATGTGGACACCCAGAATTTTTCATTTGGGGGGCTGACCCCAAGACTATATATAATATATGATTTAATTTAAAAAATATGTGATAAAAATCATTTTGTAAGTATAAGTGCAACCAAACACTGTTTGCAACTGCATTTACATACATACAAATATAACTACATATTTTATAACTCACCCACCTTATTTAAACACAAGGGCTAAATTTTTTTTTGAGTTTTATCTAAGATATTCTAAATCTTTTAAATTTATTTTTAAAAATTCTAATATGCTAGACAGCCAATTTCAGTGGTTGTTTTTGGCTGAAGGGCAAATCATGTAAATTGCTTGATATCACTGTGTCTACAAAATCTGTGTTTTTTAAATTTAAATATGGGAGGGGGGTGTAGCTAAGTAGCCCTCCCCCCCACCTCTTCCGTTGGGTGCACCTCTGGACAACATTATCTCACTTGCAAAACTGTTTATTGTGTGGAAGTGCATACCTCTCAGGGAACAGAGTCTGTCTCAGTTATGAGGACCAATCATGGTGAGAGATAATGAAAGTTTATAGGTCATCATAAGATATGTATGTTATTTTTGTCAATTTTAATCACAATTGGCAGATGTGGACCAATTTCACTAAAAATCCCAAACATAAGATTTCATGAACATTCATCTGGTGGGAGTCACTATGCTCCATGCAGACAGACATGATGAAGCTAATAGTCACTTGTTGCAACTGCTTTGCACACAGGCCTAAAAATTATTCTTAAGCAATGGACTGGAAATATGCCTTAATTATGTCATGCAGTTATTTCCTTTTTAAAGGGACATTAAGTGTGACAAAACCCCAGTAAGTACTGAAACATAAGTCAAACCACAGTTCTCCGATTCCAGTCTGTGGCCACTGTAAATTTAACAAAATTCTGTGGAAAACTCACTGAGGAAGTTTAAGAATGCAAGTTTAAATCTTGTCTCAAATTTATAGTCAGTGTATTCAAAAACAAGGCAGGAGCAATAACCACATGGTCATCATGATGAACTGAATGAGCTGCAGTTTATGGACATCTTTCCCAGCAGCCTCTACCAGTTCCTCAATGGCCAGCAACATCACTTCCTATAAAGTTACTTTCTCATCTTTCTTAGTTTACAGAAACACTGAACATGCAGGTGGGAAAATTAAAAGAATTCAACAGTTAAATTCAAACATAAATACAATCAAATCCCCCAAATTTTTAGCCAAATATGTATGTCTTGAATACATACAACAGACCATGCACACATCAGCTTTCTGCTTGCAAAACAAAGACAAAAGTTAATTATACATATACACAACGTTTCGTGACTATTTCAATCACTCTGTCACAAACTTAGTACTGAAGTTACCTCCCAGTCAGAAATGTCACAAGACTCTCAGCCACTACATGTCTATGGGTGTGTGAAGTTCAAGAATTATTTACACATAATCAATCTGTTTTCATGAACAAGTTCGAGCATTGCACAGTTCATTGCACAATAAATACTGAAAGTGGTCACTTACAGGTTGTATTAATGTTCTGGTTAATTTTCCTGTTGAATGTGTAGTGAAAGAAATAATGTATGATTGCAAAATAGCACTAACAGACAAAGTAATTCATAAAATTTAAGATGTTTCAAGATACATAAGTAATTCTGTAGTTCTTGGAAAGTTTACACATTCAAGTGAGAAATCCTTATATACTGTGGTCAGGTAAACGTTTACAGTGAATTGAACTGTGAAGTTTAAGGACCTATTCTTAAAAGCAATTTATTTGTGTGTAAATTATTCTTGAAATTTAAATACCCACTGTTCTGTAACCACTACCAATTAGACCCATGTTTACATCACTCTTCTGACTGAGTGACCTCAGTAATCAAGTTGTGACATAAGTCATGAAACATTATGTATATTACCAGAAACATATAAGACCTATTACATAAAACATCAATTTTAGTGACAGATTATTACATTCTCAAAGGGTAGCAGTGGTTGCTCTGCTTTGAAAATAGTGAGTGACCTTAGTAATCAAGTTGTGACATAAGTCATGAAACATTATGTATATTACCAGAAACATATAAGACCTACTACATAAAACATCAATTTTAGTGACAGAATATTACATTCTCAAAGCAGAGCAGTGGTTGCTCTGCTTTGAAAATAGTGAGTGACCTTAGTAATCAAGTTGTAACATAAGTCATGAAACATTATGTATATTACCAGAAACATATAAGACCTATTACATAAAACATCAATTTTAGTGACAGATTATTACATTCTCAAAGGGGAGCAGTGGTTGCTCTGCTTTGAAAATATATATGTGATATATGATGTAATGAAGACAACAAACTCAGTAGGTGCTCAGTTACCACTCAAAACACCACTACTTTCTGCAGTCTTGTTTAAGTGTAAATGGAATGACTGCATATAGTGAAAGTCATATTCACACAACCAAAACTATGGAATAAATTTCTATAAAATGTGACAATAAGTGTCTGCACTAACTTTGTCTTACCAGTTAAAGTTTTGAATATTCTGGCCCCAAGAATTATAAATTATTCATATTTATAACTTGAAATTTAATTAGTACTAAGTTAAAAACAATTCTTTTTTTTTATTTTCTAAAAAACTTCTTATTATATAAAAATAAATAAGTGACACAAAGCATATCAATAATTGAGGCCCAGAATTTTCAGTTTAAAGATTTATAAGTATGGTTAATATTTAACAAAATTCAAGGAAAACATTTCTCATAGGACTAAACAAAGGTCACATAAATTACATCACATTGACAATTACAGCTATGTGCCCATAGTGACACTGAAGTTTTCTGAGAAGGTTCTGGTTTTTATAGGACTTTAAAAAATCCTAAAATAAATGATGGTGGGTAATTTACAAACCTGTGTCTTCTTTATTCTAATAAACCTGCAAAAAAACCAGTTAGATTGTGGGTATCTTTTCATACTGCGACTGTATCTCTGCTGGAATGTTCAAAATACACTTCTCCAGAAATAATGAGCATATTAGTACTCTGACTGTTCACAGTAAAGACTGTACCATTTGTTTGCAGATGGCTCTCTTGATAGTTGTTCAGATATTTATCACAGATGGTGACTGAGTTTGTGAAGTAATCTGGCAGAAGCTCCTGAGGGTAATCGGGCAGGCTTCGGGCGTCTTTGGAAGCTGCTATGATCTTCTCCTTCATTTCTTCACTTCCCTTTACTTGCTCCACTGAAAGAGAGCACAGCCTGTTTGTGTGTGTGTTTTGAAGCTAATATATCTGTACATAAAACAGGTCACAGACATAGGATGTAGCAGCAAACAAAATGAACCATGAAAAAGGAGAAGGATGAACAAACTGATGTCACTTTATTACTGTGGCACTTCAAGATCACCACCAGTAACTGGGTTGTGCACTTCACCTCATAACACCGTAAACATAATTCCAACAAAATAAAAGACTATGTCACTAAGCACCAACATAATCCATCATTGTTATGCATTATGCAAAACAAAAGTCTCATTTAAAAGGAATATGCCATTGTGAATGCTGTCTTGTGTTGTATTTTGTTCAACCCTAACTTGATTTACTGTATGACTTTAATTTTAGAATGATACAAAATGCTCATAAAATGATGCTTTGTGCTCTGGAAACAAGTAGACATACCATCTGTCTTACTATAAATTTTTTTCCCACCCCAAAATACACATCTAAAATAACTTTTTACTTAAAGAGTCATATTCAGATAAAATAACCATGCAGTAGCTGCATTTAAGAAATATGGAGATATTATTTTATCTGGCAACTGTTGCTTGTCACTCACTGTCAGTTTGCTTACAAGACAGATTTTTAACATGCAATAAACAACATGTTTCTTAGATGTGATGTGTGTCTGTGAGCCGAACAAAAACTTGTCCAGCACCTTCTTTAGATATTGTGAGTAAAAACCTAATATTAACTGCAGTACATTAAGCTAAAATGCATGAACGCTGACTCACAGCAAATTGGAATAGTGAAAAATGCTGTGCTGCCTGCTGCCATTAAAATGGTCTGAGTGAAGAAGTGATGTGAGTTGTCAAATAAAATAATGTCCCTGTCTCTACAATGTGACTGAGTAGTATAACCCCCAACATTCATGCGATTGAATTTAATCATATATCACAGAGAATCAGAGTGTGCATGTGTTATGATAAATGAAGGAGGCTATGATGGCTATTTCATTATACTCTCTTGCTAATTCTCCTGGAAGTACCAAAGATAACCATAAAACCTGAGTCAGGAGCCACTTTCAGACCAGTATCATTTCAGTTGTGTAACCAAATCTATTTAGGATCACATGTTTAAAACAAATACATTACAGGCTGACTGTCATATAATGCAAAACTAAGAGGAATGGTCTGAAATTGACAGACTCAACAACCTACTGTCACTTACTAATGATGTCTAATTAGCACAGTTCATAGGCTTGACAACAAGTAATGTCTGCCAGTAGGTATAAGTTTAACTCACTACAGCAGTGAGCAGAGATGGTACTGGGAAAGCCACTATACACTACATGTAACTGAGCTAATGTATGTCATCCTGTTGTACCTTGATATTAGAAGATGTACAGGAAATCTAAGCTATTTTCTAAGAAATAGGGTAAGCCTTATAATCATAGAAGCATGGTATTAATTCCACGTCTTTTCTTATACTTAAGTTTTTCTGTATTGATCTTGCAATCAGAAAAAAATCTGTCATTTGGTGTTGAATTTGGAGGATTTTACTGAAATATATCATCATATTCCAGTTTTGGTTAGAACTGGACAAAAATAGTAGATATTTTACAATAGGATCACACATATTTCCACGCATCCAAAGTGTAAAAACAAATTGGCAAATATTCTAGAGAAAACTAAATTGCATATTTTATGTCCAAAGCATTTTTTCATAAGTAGTAGAGCTTTTGAGACAATTAAACAAAAAATGGGTGAACATGTCAGAAATGTACACTATGCACACACTTCTTAAGTTGTTATTTATCCCCAAGAAGAGTCTGGCATCACATTATTTTTAAATGAAATTAAAGTGCTGGCAACTGTCAGAAAACATTACACAACTTAATAACATAGAAAGTTACTGATAAACCAATTCATGAAAGAGATTTCATAGACGGTTAGCATACTCACATATGAAGTCAGCTGGGTTGTACTGAGGCATCACAGTGAGGCCAATATTGCTGAAGAAGTCCACTACTTTATGGACATGCCCAAAATAGGCAGTCTGTACAGATAAAGAAAATGCAATACAAAAACATGAGATCTTAGTAATTTAATGTTCAGTTCAGAATCAGCAGTTTACCTCCATTTTACACTTTTCAATTACATGTTTGGGTTTTTATGGTATTCTGAAAATCCTGAAGCTTTCATCTGAATAAAACAATGTTCAAAGTGTGAAATTCTTTGGTTACTTAGAAGAAATGGATTTAAATTAATTAATCTCATCCTACAGGCAGTGTGTTTGATATTATATTAGTAAAACATGAAAACAGGAGTCTTTGCATGGTGCTTGTGTGGAATGATGATTAGTTTGGAGGAATGTTTAAAAAACAATGGCATTATTTACATTGTAGCAGTACAACTAGTTTCATTTTACATGTGCTACTACAGCAAATGAATATAAAATATTTGATGGAAACTGCATTTACTAACTACCTCACTAGCTCCATAGACCACAGTCTTTCTTCAGAAGCTCACACTTATTCTGCTATTCAAAAAATTCTCCACTATCTATGGAACATACGGTTTCATTATCATATTCGTAAGGACCCTGTCTTGAGTCAAATGACTCTCTCTCACATATTACAATCCTGTATCTTTAAAAATCTGTTTTAATATTAGTCTCTTGTTTGTATTTATATCTTCACAGTGATGGGAGCTCTATTTGTATATTTTAAAAGCAAATCAACCCTACATACCTGCCCATTACACAAGAGGAGAAGTTTGTCAAACATGTGAAATATCTGAGAAGAAGGTTGATGAACTGTGACAACAACTGTCTTGCCTTCTTTCTCCGCATACCTCTTGAGGCTTGACATGAGGCTATATGCAGAATGGGAATCCAAACCTGAAGTGGGCTCCTGTTGGCAAGGAAAATAGCAATTATGGTTTTCCTTAATTGTATCAGCAAGTAACAGTAGTATACTACCCTATAGCGGAATGCCTGGTTTCCTTTTGCCGTCCTCCTCCCCGGTGTGTCTGATGCCATAAAGCCTGCTTTTGATCATCACTAGAAAGCCCATGCATTGCATACCTTATGCTATCTTAATCCATATCTATAGAACAGTGGATGATGATTTTACACCATTTGCTTGACCATTAAGAAACTTACCACTTTTAGTACATGGTGTATTTACATACTTTACATAATTCTCATAATAAACAGTATTATTTCCCTAAAGCATATTATTCCTCACCCTAAACTACCAGAAAAAAAAAACCAAGGGTTTATATCTTACATGGCACTAATGCACATGAAATTGAAATTACATTAATATTTAGGACAAAACTTAAAAACATTGATTGATTACACTATTAAGTCTGTCCAGAACTTTAACTGATACAGCTTAACAATACCATAACCAGTTGCATAAGTGAAGTTACAAATAGCTGATGCTTATACATTACATCAAACCCAAATTCTGACAGTTAGAGGGCAGTGAGTAGCTTCAGAGTGTTTATGTTTGGTTCATTTTGGGACCATGGAATGAAGTTCCATGGATGGTGGCAGTAAGTATGATGCTCATGGCTTTCTACTCTCTGTTTGCTGTCTTATTTCACTCCATTACCCTTCAGCCTAAGTGTTAGCAAGTACAAAATACTGTTGTTACTTCCTCCCTCCAAGACCTAAGTTTTTGCTTCAGCACCATGTTCTCAAACACCCTAGCCTTTTTTCTTCCCATAATG
>Ga0209629_10000508_pt1 | contig 21471 bp, 7 predicted proteins | sample TergutCu122P5_FD_187286 | JGI IMG/M metagenome (GOLD analysis project Ga0209629, IMG submission 187286) | Cubitermes ugandensis P5 segment gut microbial communities from Kakamega Forest, Kenya - Cu122 P5 (SPAdes) (version 2) | ecosystem: Host-associated > Arthropoda: Insects > Digestive system >...
TATATATATATATATATATATATATATATATATAGGGATCGACTTAGAGTATTTTAATGAATGAATACTAAAATTCATGTGTGTAAGATTTGTCAATTTTTAATAGCATTTTTTGACATTTTGTTGAGACTGTGGAGCTACGCATTGAGCCGTGTGGTTACTGGTTGTAGTTCACCGCACGGTAAAGAATGCCAACCACAGCCAAATTTCCTATACAATGCAGTGTTGTTAGATAAACGTCCCCTGTAAAGTGCCAGTTAATTGTGTGGCACGGGCTTAGAGCTGCTGCTGGGCGGATCTTTGTGATAAAGAAAATTGTTTGTGTGTGGCTGTGTGTGGACTTAGTTTAATTGTACTGGGTGTAGGGGATGACTTACTGGAACGGGTTACTGTCTGAGTGACGTTATTTGAAATTATAAATTTGTGAAAGTAATTAAGTGCTACACAAACTGTAAAGGGAGAGGGGAGCAGTTAATTTAAACTTTAGAGAGGCAACTTAAAATTGGGAAGTGTGAACTGTGTACTTTTTCAATCGGTATATATATTATAAACCATTTTACATTGTTACAAAACCGACTGTACTACACCCTGTGTGTTACCCAAATCCTCACTCAAACACACAGATCACACAAAATTAGACAGCATCCTCCACATTGAACTTTTTCCCACCACTAAGAAACAAAACACGCCTAATTGGCAGATGTTATCCATTTTTGCTTTACAAATACAAATCAACTGTTGCAGCTATTTACAGATACCGACCGGTCCAGACAGTGTCTGATCGGACACACCGCTGGTAGAACCTGTTTGTAAGGGAAATACAGTTTAGGAGAGATTATCCACCGGTGGAGACACTACATATGGTCAGCATATAAACTGTGCTGTAAGAGCGGTACTGCACAGAAAACACAGTGTTTGGTACAGCAAAAAGTTGTGACTGAGTGAACTGCACAGTACAGCATATAAGGGAGAGCGGACTGAAAGGAAACTGGGGTTAATGGGTGTGCTGAGTGTGTGCGTTGGGAGTATTTTTATGGGGAAAGCAGATTGTTAGAACACAGAGCAAACAGAGAATGCCTGTCATTGCTATTTACTGCTACTCTGGGTTATTTGCAGCTAATGGTAGCAAGAGAGGCATTGTGTGTATAACGGAACATTGAGGTGCGTTCGTGCAACCATTGTTGTAGTGGAAAAGCAATACGTTTTACATATTCTGAGTGTGTGTTTGTGGCCTTATGTTTCCAGCATGCAATGCGCCGTATTGTCATCTGTTTCCTGCCCCGCTCTACAAACTTTTTCAACATTATCTCATAAAAAGCAAGATTTTCGAAAACAAAGGTCATGAAGGTAAAATGTGTTTTAAATTTCTGTACAGATTTGGTCTGAAATATTTCTCATTCTAAATAGAGCTGACTGAGATATAATTATAAACGTATATTGGTATTCATGTAAAGTACCCATCATTCTTGTCAGATTTTACTGAAAATTAATTTTTTTTTTACAGATTTTCGAAAAACAATCAAATAATTTCATGAAAATCCTTCCAGTGGGAGGCGAGTTGTTCCGTGAAGGCGGACCGAAGGACGAACAGACATGACGAAGCTAACAGTCGCTTTCCGGAATTTTGCAAATTTGCCTAAAATTCCCAGCAGTGTACCTAAAGAGGACCAAGGGAGCAGACTGTATATGGATCTGTACAGTGCATCATGCAGTGCTGTACTGAAACTGACAGCATTCAGCTGACGGCAGTAACTGGAACAGACGCAATGCCACATTCACAGTAACACACTAAACACTGGGTAATAACACAATGCACTTATCGGCAGTGTTAATAAAGAAAGTATTTCTGAAAATTTGCACACAAAACAAATTCCATCAGCACACACCCCAACTTCCCCTCCTACAACTTCCCATCGTCTACACTAGATTTTAGTTTCTGTCAGCGGCAGTAGTATATAGGGAGGTATATCCAGTCTTGGGCTTTCGACTTTTTCGTGGGTATTTTGTCAGGGTGGCGTATGGATGGCAATGGAAGTGTAGGATTGGTAGATCCTGGGGAAGAGCTTACTGTTGATGTTAAATCCTTAACAACAGACACAGTCGTTTACTGTTGATGTTAAATCCTTAACAACAGACACAGTCTGCTACTGTTGATGTTACATTTTTATCAACAGACACAGTTGGTTACCGTTGATGTTAAATTCTTAACAACAGACACAGTCGGTTACTGTTGATGTTAAGTCCTTAACAATAGACACAGTCGGTTAATAAAACTGTAAAACCCTTAACAACAGACACAGTCGTTTACTGTTAATGTTAAATCCTTAACAACCGGCACAGTCGGTTAATAAAACTGTTAAATCCTTAACAACAGACACAGTCGTTTACTGTTCATGTTAAATCTTTAACAACAGACGCAGTGGGTTAATAAAGCTGTTAAATCCTTAAAAACAGACAGAGTCTCTTACTGTTGATGTTAAATCTTTAACAACAGGCACAGTCGGTTAATAAATTTGTTAAATCATTAACAACACACACAGTCGGTTACTGTTGATGTTAAATCCTTAACAACAGACACAGTCGTTTACTGTAGTTGTTAAATCCTAAACAACAGACACAGTCGTTTACTGTAGTTGTTAAATCCTTAACAACAGAAACAGTCTCTTAGTGTAGCTATTAAATCCTAAACAACAGACCCACATGTTTACTGTAGCTCTTAAACCCTTAACGACAGGCACAGTTGGTTACTGTAGCTTTTAAATTCTTGACAACAGACACAGTTGGTTACTGTAGCTGTTAAATTCGTAACAACAGACACAGTCGGTTACTGTAGCTGTTAAAACCTTAACAACACACACACTTGCTTACTGTAGCTGTTAAATTCTTAACAACCTGCACGGTTGGTTACTGTAGCTGCTAATTCTTAACAACAGACACAGTCGGTTACTGTAGCTGTTAAAACCTTAACAACAGACACACCTTCTTACTGTAGCTGATAAATTCTTAGCAACATACACAGTCGGTTACTGTAGATGGTAAAACCTTAACAACAGACACAGTTGCTTAATGTAGCTGTTAAATTCTTAACAACACACACAGTTGGTTACTGTAGTTGTTAATATCGTAACAACAAACCCAGTTGGTTACTTAGTTGTTAAAATCGTAGGAACGACACATAAGGTTACTGTAACTGTTAAATTCTTAACAACAGACACAGTTGCTTACTCTAGCTGTTAAATTCTTAACAACAGACACAGTCGGTTACTGTAGCTGTTAAAAATTTTACAACAGACACAGTTGGTTACTGTAGTTGTTAAAACCGTAACAACAGACACAGTTGGATACTGAAACTGTTAAATACTTAACAACATACACAGGCGTTTACTGTAGCTGTTAAATTCGTAACAACACAAACCATTGTTTACTGTAGCTGTTAAATTCTTAACAACAGGCACAGTCGGTAACTGTAGCTGTTAAAACCTTAACAACCGACACAGTTGCTTACTGTACCTGTTAAATTCTTAACAACAGAAACAGTTGGTTACTGTAGTTGTTAAATCGTAACAACAGAAACATTCGGTTACTGTATCTTTTAAATTCTTAACAATATACACAGTCGCTTACTGTAGCTGTTTAATTCTTAACAACACACACAGTCGGTTACTGTAGCTGTTATATCCTTAACAACAGACTACGTCGTTTACTGTAGCTGTTAAATCCTTAACAACAGACACAGTCGTTTACTGTAGCTGTTAAATTTTTAAAACCGACACAGTTGGTTACTGTAGCTTTTAAACTCGTAACAACACTCACAGTCGGTTACTGTAGCTGTTAAATCCTTAACAACAGACACAGTCGTTTACTGTAGCTGTTAAATTTTTAAAACCTTCTCAGTTGGTCACTGTAGCTTTTAAACTCGTAACAACAGACACAGTCGGTTACTGTAGCTGTTATATCCTTAACAACAGACTACGTCGTTTACTGTAGCTGTTAAATCCTTAACAACACACACAGTCGGTTGCTATGGCTGTTAAATCCTTAACAACAGACACAGTTGGTAACTGTAGCTCTTAAGTCCTTAACAACAGACACTGTTGGTTATTTTAGCTCTTAAATCCTTAACAACAGGCACAGTCGCTTACTGTAGCTGTTAAATCCTTAACAACAGACACTGTTGGTTATTGTAGCTGTTAAATCCTTAACAACAGACACAGTTGTTTACTGTACCTGTTAAATCCTTAACAACAGACACAGTCTGTTACTGTAGGTGTTAAATCCTTAACAACATACACAGTCGGTTACTGTAGCTGTTAAATCCTTAACAATTGACACACTATCTTACTGTAGCTGTTAAATTCCTAACAACAGAACCAGTTGGTTACTGTAGCTGTTAAATTCCTAACAACAGGCACCCTTGCTCTGCGTAGCTCCACGAAGTATTCGGTCAGGATTCTTTCCTCAGCGGCCGGCCAACCAAATGATGACGACTTCTAGTAAGGAACGCAAAACTGTGAGTACTAGACCCCAGTCCCGAAAGCCACCACGGAAACTCGGAGAACTGACGCCACTACTTTTCACTTCTCCAAAATAACAAATCGCCAACCGATAGCCATATATGAAAGGTAGTGAAATGTGTTCATCCTGTTCCAGTACTTCCGCGTAACAACGAACTTTGAACCAGCTTAAGGCGGTTGGCTTATGGTAATTTGTGACAAGTGTCTACACAAAAATAAATGTGATGGGATATTTCAGGCATCAGCACAATGAGCGGAAATGTTACTGAGAGATCTATGAAGGGGGAATGTGTTTGTTTCTTTGTTATATTGTATAATTATTGACAAATTCTTACTGAGTAACGAAAGTCATAAAATATTTAAGGCATCAGCATAGTGAACAGAATTATTACTGACAGGACGGAGAAGAGTGAATGTGTGTGTCTCTTTTAGAATTTTTTGTTTTAACACTTATGAATATTTCATATGTCAACATCATGCAAAAAGCATTTATTTAATTATTTATTATTCATCCAAAATATTTATTTAACTGATGTTTTACACATGTGTTGGATGTTCTGTTAAATTTACTGCATGATATCAAACTATATTAAAATTAGAGGATTTTGTTACAAAACTACCTTCTTAACCATGTATATTGTTAAGTGTTCACGGAAGGAAATATGGGGCCTTGCGATGGACACTGTTCATATTAATTTCACAGTCTGTAGCTGTATATACAGGATATGTAGTGACAGAACGTGAGGGAAATATGAATATCCGACAATATTACAGTTAATAATACAGTTAATATATTTCACAGTCTGTAGCTGTATATACAGGTTATGCAGTGACACAACATGAGGGAAATATGAATACGGGAAAATATTACAGTTAATAATAGAGTTAATATATTTCACAGTCTGTAGCTGCATACACAGGATATGTAGTGACAGAACATGAGGGAAATGTATGGGACAATATTACACTTAATAATACAGTTAATATATTTTAGAGTGTGTAGCTGTATATACAGGATATTTAGTGACAGAACATGAGGGAAATATGAATATGGGACAATATTACAGTTAATAATAGAGTTAATATATTTCACAGTCTGTAGCTGTATATACAGGATATGTAGTGACAGAACATGAGGGGAATATGAATATGGGACAATATTACAGTTAATAATAGAGTTACTATATGTTAAAGATTATAGATATAAATGTACAGTATAACTGATAAGAGAACATTGGGAAAATATAAATATGGGACAATATTACTTTTGATTATACAGTTAATATATTTCAAAGCATGAGATGTATATACAGGTCAATTAGTAACATAATATTGTGAAAATATTAATATGGGATAATATTACATTTAATGTAAGTATATTCAGACGTTCAAGTACAAATCACAGTGTGTTATACATTTAACGATAAGATATATGAGTATTAGATTATAATTTAATAAAAATTACAATTTGATATTGCTGTCCTACTGTGTTTATCTGACTTTCATCTAGAGTGTTCATTAAATGATAAAAATAAAAACAGCACATGACGGTTCGCAAACCAAGTGACATAGTTACAAACCATAGTATTAACATAGAACAGTTTTTTTATTTGCTGTGTAAAGTAAGTTAGAGGTACTTTTTTGACAAAAGAGAACACATTCCTCTGTTCATATTTACAAGATTCATCAATTCTGTGTCTCCACTCTTAATTTCTTCATGTCAGAGTAAGTTATTTCTCACTCAGTTACACTATTGGTACATTCACATATGTACATATATTACTGCAAATTGGCTGCAAATATCCTCTGCAAAAAATTCTTAATGATCTGATATGCGTTTATGTATTACTTGTTGGAATTTAAGTTGCACGAACAATATATTTAGTCTGTATTCTGTGTAGCGTGTGAAAAGGAAAAGTAGTTTTCTCTACACAATTAGCATTAAATGCATTTTGTCTAACAACAATAACAATGTTTCACAGTCATGGCCGGCAGTACAGTTAGCAGTAATATTGTGTGCATGTACAGGACTGCTGGTACAGCATTACAGTAACTGTGCATATACAGGACTGCTGGTACAGCATTAGAGTAACTGTGCGTGTACAGGACTGCTGGTACAGCTTTACAGTAACTGTGCATGTACAGGTCTGCTGGTACAGCATTACAGTAACAGTGCATGTACAGGACTGCTGGTACAGCATTCATTGACTGTGATTACAATAAACAGCAGCCTTACACAGTGTACTGTTGTTGCTGACCAAATGTTTACAAATGTATATGCAATATCATGACAACAGTCAACAGTACATATTCTTACAGTGCGATGTCAAAACAACAAACCTACTCTACACTTAAAACAATTTATCACAACAAACAATAACTCTGTACAACATCCATCTGTACTGAACAGCACTGAAAAGTAATTTTAACTGCATACTGTTTACAGTCCGCTGACAGCCAACATTCCCACTGATGTTGCTGACCCACCTACACACTGACTGCTGTTCACTACACAAACAGCACAACATTTGTGTCACCATCATGTGAGCTCAAGCTCTTTGTGCTGCTGTTAAAATAAACACTTCGATATCAGCAACACATTCTTTTTTAATTAAGGAAGGTAACTGGATGTTTATCACATTCCTACTTCAATGTTTGGAAGGGAAACAGCAGTACACACCGCGGCACACAGTGACGCTGTTGTTATCGCTGCTGTCGCCCACTACTACTGATTTACCAGCTCCAGTGATTCATCAGGCCAGGAAGTATCTAAAGCCTCACTGTCGATTGACCAGTGCCACTTTGTACGAACGTTACTGAGGCATTTCTTTCTCTACGGTATCTGAGTAGAGGAGGATAGGTGTAAATTGTCAATACGCAACACAATGTAATGCGCCGATTGTCTAAAAAAATAGCCTCCAAGTTTTCCTTAGTCCCCAACTTTTCCTTATCCACTCTCATTCCCTCAGCCGTTGTTCATTCAACAAACCCGGTCTGCTCAATCAATAACAACACAATATCTGGTATTGTGTTATGGACTGACGGAAGGTCACTTCTGTCAGTTGTGTTGTGGCCTTGGTTATTAGCGGTGTTGCATTACATCTGAATGATAGCAGGGAGGCTGTGAAATGTTGGGAGTAATACAGCTGATATAGCACAGTGTTATGAACACAGCAGTACACAGTGGCTATAACACAGCTTTAGTGCACAATGTTATGATCACAGTAGCGCACATTGGCTGTAATACAGCTTTTAGTGCACAGTGTTATGAACACAACAGCGCACAGTGTTATGAAAAGAGCAGCAAAGAGTGGCAATAATAAAGCGTATAGAGCAGAGTGTTATGAACACAGCAGTACACAGTGGCTGTAATACAATTTTAGTGCGCACTGTTATGAACACAGCAGCACAAAGTGGCTGTAATACAGCTTATATCGCACAGTGTTATGAACACGGCAGCACAGAGTGGAAATAATACAGCGTATAGCGCACAGTGTTATGAACACAACAGCGCACAGTGGCTGTAATACAGCTTATGGTTCACAATGTTATGAACACAGCAGCACTGAGTGGCAATAATACAGCTTTTAGTGCACAGTGTTATGAACACAACAGCGCACAGTGGCTGTAATACAGCTAATAGTGAGCAGTGTTATGAACACAGCAGCACAGAGTGGCAATAATACAGCTTACAGCACGACCACAGCAGTTAACAAAGTGGTTTATGATTCTTCGGCAAAAGTACTGAGCAAGATGCTGCAGGTCACGCAGTAACCCTGTTCATGTGCGTTCTGGTTCATCTGCCCCACTGCCATCGTCGTCTGGCTATAAAATTGCGCCGCTTAATACTACACTAGGACATCATTTTCTTGCAATTGCACAAACAAAAACGATGTCTCCCACAATCCCACCGTTCGGTATAATGACCCAATTCAAGGCGTCTGCGGTTTTTCCAGTGACGGTGGGACATGCAGCAAAAACAAAATTTAGAGCGAAACATTTCCTTTAATTCAGTATCTTGTGAACGTTTCGCTGTAGCATTTAAATTGTCAATCAGCCGCTCAAGTGGTTTCGTATGGCCTAATTCAGATGGAATGTTGGATAAAAGCTGCTTCAGTACTGCAAAAGCGTTCAATATATCTAATTGAGATTTCTGACAATCAATGGGCGCATTTTACCGATTGGGCAATTTGGCAAGCAGAAAGTTATCTTTGAAATTTAGGTTCCGTTCTCACCCCTCTCACACACTCTCTTAAAAATTTGTGTCGCCGTAAACTGCTGCCACGTGCCAAATGGTCTGTTTCCCGTCGCATTTTATTATGAACAATCAACAATTTCCAAACTCTATGCCTAGTTACTACTTACACAATCCTGTAGTACCTGTCACAATTCTGTGTTCTCCGTCTTCGTCGCCACGTGTCAGGCAGTTCCTTCTGTGATATCTTTGGTTAAAAAAGGTTGTTACTTATATCCTCTGGGGTTAGTAACCCTTTAGCCAATGACCAGATTTTTCTAAAAGCCCTATCTTTAGTTTTATGTTGCCACGTGCCAAGCTGTTCGTTCTGAATCATCTTTGGCGAACAACAATTTATTACTTATAACTTCTGGAGGTAGAATCAATATAGCCCACTCCCACAGTGTGTTTAACAACTCCAGTTTGCACTTTAATGTTGCCACATATCAGGATGTAAGTTCTGTATCAATTTGGTAAAAATCTTATTACTTAAATCTTGTGTAATTAGTACATTTGGCCCTCTCCAACAATTTGTCTAATAAAACAACCTTTATACACTCTGCTGCCAAGTGTCAGGCGGTTTGCGTATTATTAACTAAGGGCTAACAATAATTAATTTGTAACCTCTGGTGTCAGGTGTTCTTCATTCCACTTGTATATCTCTCAAAAACGTGTACATTATCACGGAATGATATGTGATACATAAAAGCGTTTCCTTCATCATCTTTGGCTAACAAAGTTTATTATTTAACTCGTCTGTGTTTAGTACTTCTTTAACCCACTCCGACAATTTGTCCAATACCTCTAATTTGCCACGCTCTTCTGCCACGTGCCAGGCGATTTTCCTCTCGTTATATTGGGCTAACAATAATTTATTTAACTCCTGTGGTGATAGTTGGCCTTAGCTAACTTCCATATTTTCTCTAATATCTGTACTTTGCATCTATATGATGTGTGATACAAGAGAAATTTTTCAAACCTATTTTTGGCTAACAACAGATTACTATTCAACTCGTCTGTGTTTGGTACCTCCTTAGCCCACTCCTACAATTTGTCTAATATCTCTACCTCACCCCTTTTGCTGCCACGTGTCAGGCATTTTCCTCTCATTATCTTGGGCTAACAAAAAACTATTTAACCCCTCTGTTGTCAGTTGCTCCTTTGCAACTTCCATATTCTCTCTAATATCTGCGTATTGCCACTATATGATGCGTGATGCAAGGCAGTTTTTCCAACCCTATCTTTGGCTAACAACAGATTATTATTAAACTCGTCTGGGTTTAGTACCTCCTTAGCCCTCTCCCACAACATGTCTAACTTCTCTACTTCACCCCTCTCTGCTGCCACGTGCCAGGCGGTTTTCTTCTCATCATCTTGGGCTAATAATAACTTATTTAACTCCTCTGTTGTCAGTTGCTCCTTTGCCAACTTCCATATTCTCTCTAATATCTGTATATTGCCACTATATGATGCGTGATGCAAGGAAGTTTTTTCAACCCTATCTTCGGCTAACAACAGATTATTATTCAACTCGTCTGTGTTTAGTACGTCTTTAGCCCAAACCCACAACTTGTCTAATATCTCTACTTCGCCCCCTCTGCTGCCACATGCCAGGTGGTTTTACTCTCATCATCTTGGGCTAACAATAACTTATTTAACTCCTCTGTTGTCAGGTGCTCGTTAGCCAACTTCCATATTCTCTCTAATATCTGTATATTGCCACTATATGATGCGTGATGCAAGGCAGTTCTTCCAACCCTATCTTCGGCTAACAACAGATTATTATTCAACTCGTTTGTGTTTAGTACCTCTTTAGCACAAACCCAAAACTTTTTCTAATATCTCTACTTCGCCCCGCTCTGCTGCCACATGCCAGATAGTTTTCCTCTCATCATCTTGGGCTAACAATAACTTCTTTAGTTCCTCTGTTGTCAGGTGCTCCTTAGCCAACTTCCATATTATATCTAATATCTGTATATTGCCGCTATATAACGCGTGATGCAAGGCAGTTCTTCCAAACCTATCTTCGGCTAACAACAGATTATTGTTCAACTCGTTTGTGTTTAGTACCTCTTTAGCACAAACCCAAAACTTGTCTAATATCTCTACTTCGCCCCGCTCTGCTGCCACATGCCAGATGGTTTTCCTCTCATCATCTTGGGCTAACAATAACTTATTTAACTCCTCTGTTGTCAGTTGCTCCTTAGCCAACTTCCATATTCTCTCTAATATCTTTACATCGCCACTATATGATGCGTGATCCAAGACAGTTTTTTGAACCCTATCTTTGGCTAACAACAGATTATTATTCAACTCGTCTGTGTTTAATACTTCTTTAGCCCAATCCCACAATTTGTCTAATATCTCTAATTCGCCCTGCTCTGCTGCCACGTGCCAGGCGGTTTTCCTCTCATCATCTTGGCCTAGCAATACCTTATTTAACTCCTCTGTTGTCAGTTGCTCCTTAGACAACTTCCATATTCTTTCTAATATCTGTAAATTGCCTCTATATGTTGCGAGGTGCAAGAGAGGTTTTCCAACCCTATCTTTGGCTATCAAGAGATTATTAGTCAACTCGTCTGTGTTTAGTACCTCTTTAGCCCAATCCCACAATTTGTCTAATATCTCCACTATGCCCCGCTCTGCTGCCACGTGCAAGGCGGGTTTCTTTTCATTATCTTGGGCTAAAAATAATTTATTTAATTCCTCTCTTGTCAGTTGCTCCTTAGCAAAATCCCATACTCTCTCTAATGTCTTTATATTGCCTCTATATGATGCGTGATGCAAGGCAGTTCTTTCAACCCAGTCTTTGGCTAACAACAAATTATTATTCAACTCGTCTGTGTTTAGTATTTCTTTAGCCAAATCCAAAAATTTGTCTAATATCTCTACCACGCCACCCTTCGCTGCCATGTGCAAGGCGGTTTTCCTCTCATTATCTTGGGCTAACACTAACTTACGTAACTCCTTTGTTGTCAGTTGCTCCTTACACAACTTCCATATTCTCTCTAATATCTGTATATTGCCACTATACGTTGCGAAATGGAAGACAGTTTTTTCAAACCTATCTTTGGCTAACAACAGTTTATTATTCAACTCGTTTGTGTTTAGTACCTCTTTAGCCCACTCCCACAATTTGTCTAAGGTTTCTAATTCTCCCTGCTTTGCTGCCGCGTGCCAGGCGGTTTTCCTCCTTTTATCTTGGGCTAACAAAAACTTCTTTAACCCCTCTGTTGTCAGTTGCTCATTTGCCAAATTCCATATTCTCTCTAATATCTGTATATTTCCACTATATGATGCGAGATGCAAGACAGTTTCTTCAGACCTATTTTTTGTTAACAACAGATTAATATTCAACTCCTCTGTATTTAGTACCTCTTTAGCCCAAACCCACAAACTGTCTAATATCTCTACTTCGCCCTGCTGTGCTGACATGTGCCAGGCGGTTTGCTTCCTATCATTCTGGGCTAACAATAACTTATTTAACTCCTCTGTTGTCAGTTGCTCCTTAGCCAACTCCCATATTCTCTCTAATATCTGCTTATTGCCACTATATGATGCGAGATGCAAGACAGTTTTTTCAGCCGTATCTTTGGCTAACAACAGATTATTGTTCAACTCGTTTGTGTTTAGTACCTCTTTAGCCCAAACCCACAAATTGTCTAATATCTCTACTTTGCCCCGCTCTGCTGCCACGTGCCAGGCGGTTTTCCTCTCATTATCCTGGGCTAGCAATAACTTATTTAACTCCTTTGTTGTCAGTTGCTCCTTAGCCAACTGCCATATTCTCTCTAATATCTGTGTATTGCCACTATATGATGCGTTATTCAAGACAGTCTTTTCAACCGTATCTTTGGCTAACAACAGATTATTATTCACCTCGTCTGTGTTTAGTGCCTCTTTAGCCCAATCCCACAATTTGCCTAATATCTCTTCTTCGCCCCGCTCTGCTGCCACGTGCCAGGCGTTTTTCTTCTCATTATCTTGGGCTAACAATAAATTATTTAACTCCTCTGTTGTCAGGTAATGCTTAGCCAAATCCCATATTCTCTCTAACATCTGTATGTTGCCACTATATGAAGCGAGATGCAAGACAGTTTTTTCAAACCAATCTCTGGCTAAGAACAATTTATATTTTATCTCGTCTTTGTTTAGTACCTCTTCAGCATACTTACATAACTTCTCTAATGCCTCTATTTCACCATTTTCTGCTGCCACATGCCAGGCTGTTTGTCTCTTGACGTCTTGTGCTAACAACATCCCAACCAAAGTGTCTGTGTGCCCTGCTACCTGCACGCTATCCAACAAAAATTCAATTATTTTAACATTACCTTCGCGTGTTCCTGTGTGTAATGTCAGTAAACCATCTTCCCCTAAGTCATGTATCCGATTTCCGTACTGTTTTAACACCTCATGTGGTGGCTTAGAATTTGACAAGAGTCTGTCTATAAAGACCCTAATCACTCGATTTTCTTTTCCCAGAAATATTTTCTGTAATATAAATTCCTCTATTTTTTGAGAAATATTTGACCTTTTTGTCAATTTGTTTACAATATAATCAGCAACATAAAACTCAGCAAACGTTCGGTGGATAAAGTTCAGTTTACCCTCGTTACCTATTTGCACTATTCCAATTCTGCTCAAGTTCTCCTCTAAAGATGTGCACTGGCTTTCAATATGAAAAACGGCCTCTTGTTCCTCAGGAAACAAGACTTTCAAGGCCAACTTCTGATTATTTTCTAAGTTACTTTGAACCCATTCTTTTCGTGCCCCTTCTGCACCCACGTTTGTCATCGAGAATTTAAACTTCTCCTCTGCACAAATATTATATTTTTTTTCCAAAAATTTTTGGTATAATCCAAGCAATCCTATCTTGAGTGGTAATTCAGGCACAGATTTCATTGACTGACAGAATGTTTCAACTTCTTCATCAAATGCCTCTGCCAACATGCGGCACTGTAATGGGATGCCGGTGAACTCTTTGTCTTTGTCACTAATCGATTGGGATAGTTTCTTAGTTAATTCCTTAGCAAAAAATACTAACTTTACTTTCTTTTCTTCTTTCTCTTTACTGTCCATCTCAATTAACCATTCCTTTAGACTCCAAAATTTTGTTAAAAATTCAACTTGATTTTCTTCAGAAAAAGGTTCTAGAGTGTAGGACAGCTGTTGTAGTTTATCTTCCAATTCGTTTCTCAGATGCGGTCTGGTGGTAACCCACAGCTGTTCTACCGCCGTCTGCCTTAGAACTTGCAATAAATCAATGACAGTCTGTTTATAATTCGGACTGATTTCATCAAAACCGTCCAACATTATTATTACTCTTACTTCCTGCTTCTGTTCACAACACTGTTTAAATAATTCCATCTCTAAACCAGGTTTAAGCTTCAGCAGTCTCCCCGATATAAATTCAACCGCTTTGTTCTCATCGATCTGTTCGATACCTTCTTCCATCAGTACCTTAAGTGCATCTGTGTGGTCATTTAAGTCAATTCTCACTACCCATTTAGCTGGGATATTTTGTTTGATTTGCTTAGACAGATATGTCAGTACGGTGGATTTACCCATTCCTGCTGTATCAGAAATCAGTATCACACGCTGCTGCTCTGCTTGCTGCAACAGCTTGATTAAATCATCAGCTGTATATGTGTGTGAAATCTCGGTATCAACATATTTACGCAATGTTACTAAGTTTCCTTGCGATTGCTGCCAAACTAGTTTCCCTGTTTCGTCCTTCTCTAGCCAGTGTACACTGCTGTTTGGATTCAGCTGACAGAGTTGTCTGAATTCTCGTTCTTCGCTAGCCAAGGAAACATGCTTTTCTTTTACATCTTTTTCACTAAAAATCTCCTGTTTAATAGCGTTCTGAAGACGGAATGTTCTCCCTATATAATAACTTTCATTATAGCCATTTGATATCGGCACTGGAACAGCAATCTTAAGTTCCTTTTCATCCAGTAAATCACCAAGAGGAAGAAATTTTACTACTGGAGATTCTGCAGACATGAGTTCGTTTAGAGAAATTTTGGAGCCCTGAAATTTGACTGGTTTCTTTAGTAATTTCGTCTGTGAACTGGCGGTTAGATCAGACCAAGTTAACTTTTCAGATCTTCTTACAAACCCTTTCCCAGACATTCTCCTACACATGTGGCGCAGGAAATCAACAGTGCTACCTTCTGATCGAGTGATAAATATGATTTTGATATTCGCTTTCTGTTTTATTGTGTCAAAGAGAGTTCTGATTACGTCTTTTGTGTCTTCATCCAACTGGTTATTGTCCTCGCAGGCAAGCAATAACAGATATTGTGTTTCAATTGACTGCATTAATGCACTTAAATCCATCAACTGATTTACCTTTAACAAACGCTTTAATTTCAGTACTGTGTACTGATATTCACTGAGACAACCGGTCTTTTGAAGAACCTGATATACCTTTATTAGCCCTGTCCATTCTTCCCCTTCAATGATCTGTAAATGCAAAAATTTCTGTTGCCCAAATTCTAGAAATTCTCTAAAAATCGCAGTATCAGGGTTAAATTCCAGTGGGCTTTGGCTAATCCGTTCAACATAACGTCTTGTTTCAAACTGATAAACACTTTTTCTAATCTCATCAGATGACAAAGCACATTTTGTATTCACTTTTATCTGAGGGAACAGCTGAAGCAACCGTTTGACATAGGGAATTAGTACCTGAAATGCACTGACATCTGTACATCGTATTTTGTCTTTTTTTATCTCAAAGTCCTTTAGTATATTTACCGCTTGTTCTTGGGCCTGACTATCTTCCATTTCAGAGAACAGTTCTTCAGGCTTAAAGAATTCTGGCAACTTACATAACCAACGATAACTCTCTAAAAACTGCCTCTCTTCTTGACTAAATACATTTAGCCTACTCGCCCGCTCGTCATATGGTTTAGTTTGGTAACGCATCGGATGGTAACCTTTGATCTGGAAAGTAACGTCTGTAACCTCTAGGTGGTAGTCATTCAAATGCTTTGCCTCTTTAAAGAAACTTTCGTATTCTTCGCCTCGTCGGAAGCCAGCACAGATTGGCCAATCAATTACCTCTAATATTTTGAGTTTACCCTGTTCATCTTTATATATTTGACCTTCTTTTGTTTGGAAGAAGTCCACAATTTTCTTCATACTATGCGCCTCCAAGTTGTACAACACAGTATGCTTTCCCAGCCAGCTCATATCAGAAAAATCAGGAAAGATGCGACAGACCGTCCCTAAATGTTTGTTACAAGTATTAATGCGATTTGGAGCAGACAGATAACTAGTGATATCTAAGTGCTCTAAGTCAATGGAACGACCTTCGTAGAGTACATCAAGTTTGTCAGTCATTTTTGTCAACATATCTTGGCAACCTGGGCTGTCAAAAACTACTGTGTGGGGATGACAACAGTCATTGTCATCTATACTTCTAAGGAAAAACTTTCCTTCTCTCTTAAGATACTCGGTGGTGAACGTGGTTACTTGTGCTAGCCAACCTCCTAAGGAGTGGCCGGTAAAGAACAGTTCAAAACTGACACGCTTTTTTTGACTAATTTCTCGCAGCACTTCAACAACCTTATGTGCAAATGTGTTGGCAGATTCCATTTGTGGGACATGGTGTTTAAATATCACACCAAATACGTCTGCCCACAGTGCTCCTAAATTTTGGAGGACAGTGCCTCGATGAGCAATCACAACCTGCTGATGTTCAGGGTGCCAATAAGCTGCCCCAAAATAGCCGTTAGCCTTCCTACCATTAGACGCTGTCGTCAATAACTTCCAGCCGTCGGGTAAAGCTAACCGCGTCTCATACTGAGCGTCAGTCTCTCCTACTTTGTAGTCCTCGTATGCCTTATAGGCGAATTGAGCCAGCACGTGGGGTGTGGGAAAAGGTGACATTGCTGTGACTTGGCTAAGGGGGGATACAATTTTACCTTGTAAGAAATAATCCCACTTGCTGGCCAAGTTTGTCTTTGAGGTAACATGGGTTAGCAAGTTGGGTGTGGGAAAAGCGGGGTTTCTTTGCACGTTGTAGGTATTTTCGATCAACTGCCTAAAATTCTCATTGCTCAATTTTAGTCCCTCATCTACACTTGAGTATTCAGAGAATGGCGGCAAAACGCTTGGTCCGGCTGGCTGACGGCTTTGCGACGCTAAAAGTTCTGTCGTGTTGTCCTGTAAATTAGCACTTCCTAAGGCAGACATTGTGTCGACACAGCTCTGGGCACTGTTCAGTTAGTTCCTAGATATGATAGAGCGTCATACAATTGTTATTGCAAAATGTCAAAGCAATTTGTAAATACACTACATGAATGTTTACATAAGTTCATATACGTTTTAAACTTGTGCAGTGAAGTGAAATTTAATAAGTCAACTGAACAAACTAGATATATTAAGAACCACTGCGATATGCTGCATGGACTGGAATTGAGTTTAGCTTCTCTAATATGATGCACAGTGTCCTATGACACACTTGATGGTTATATCTGTCCAACAGCCACACCACAATGTCGGATAATGTTTATCGCACTTATCAACAGTAAACAGACTGCTGGAACTTCCTGTGCAAGGTCAGGCAGTAAAGACACTCGCTGTCCACTGCCACTTTGATGTTTTCAGTGCTGCTGTTGGCATTCTTCAGGGTGTAGAAAGTCCTTGGTCTGTCTACAGCATCATGCCACAGTGGTGACATTTAATGGGGTTATAATATGTGGCAGCAAGTTTCCACTTACCGTCAGTAAGCACTGCCACCGTCAATACAGTGCTATAACCAAAATCATACAAGCAACGTGAAATACCAACAATCCCAGCTGTTGTGATATCCAAGGTGCTGCTTCCTCAGTCCAACATCATGGCATCCTTTGTACACAGCAACAGCAGTCTCTTCTCTGATGTCTCTTCATGTCTGCCAACATATAACAACCACAACATCACAAAATTTAAATTTCTATTCAGTACGGCCACTTCCTGCAGACCCTCTCACACTCCTGCCCAAAATGTCCAACTGCCAATAAAAAGCAGTATATTTTAATATCTTAAACCCTCTCCGCAATGTGCTGATAACATTATTCAACTGAGTAACAAATTACGAATGTTGAATTATGGCAGAATGTAATTCGAGTTTAAGATTTAGGCTGGTATTTGAAATGTTTTATTGAAGGCGGATTAGTATGAGTACGATTATTGTCATTCATATTATTTTTCTGAAATTGAGAATTAACTAATAGATGTAAAATTAAAAAACTGAATGAATAAGAAATACATCAGTTGCTAAATTCACAACCCGAACACACAATACTTTGTGGTATATTTTATTGGCGTCTATTCTCACACATCCGTGGGGAAAAAGATCCCGATAAATATATATCCCTTAATTTTGGAACTTACTTATTACTCCACGCAGCACAGTCCTTGTTGAGAAGTTAACCGGTTTGCAGGTAGTCAAGAAATTCCCCGCATTTTGTACAACACGAAGGTTCATTACCTCATTCACAACTGCCCGCCACCTGTCCCTTTTGTGAGCCAGTTGCATCCAGTCCATTCCCCCACATCCCACATTCAAAGATCCATCTTATTATTATCCTTCCATCTAGGCCTGGGTTTCGCCAGTTTTCTTTTTCCCTCAGGTTTCTTTGCCATAACGCTGTATACCCCTTTCCTCTCCCCATATGCGCTACATGCACCGCCCAGCTCATTCTTCTCGATGTTATCACCCCACAGTATTGGGCGAGCAGTACAGATAATTAGGTTCTTCATTATATAGTTTTCTCCACTCCCCGTTACCTCGTCTCTCTTAGGCCCAAATATTCCCCTCAACAACCTATTCTCGAAAACCCTCAGCCTGTTCCTCCTCAAATTCAGCGACCAAATTTCACACCCATATAAAACAACAGGGAAAGTTATAGTTCTGTACGAGTATTACTTATACCTTATATTTCTGTATAGCAGACTGGAAGACAGAAGATTCCCCACCAAATGATAGCAAGCATTCCCTGACTTCAATCTGCACTTATTTTCTTCCAGAATAAAATTTTGATTTGTTAAGGTAGTTCCCAAATATTTCAACTCTTCCACCCTTTCAAAGGAACTATTATCAGGCTTCATATTTTGACTTCATCCCCCCAATCTGATCTTCAGACATGACCATGTACTTAGTTTTATCAGCAATTACTTCTAGTCCAGTCTCCTTACTAGCCACTATCAAAGCTTCTGAGTTTTCCTTTACAGTATGTACGCTTCCTCCCAATATATTAACATCACCGGCATAAACCATAAGCTGATTTGTACCATCTAATTTCAAGCCATCCTGGTTTACCTGAACCATTCTAATGGCGTATTCTAAAGCAAATTGAAAAGCAATTGCGATAGAGCATATCCTCGTTTCAAACCATTTCTAATAGGAAACATGTCGGACAAATTCTTGCCTACCTTGACTCGGCTATATGTTTCAGATATATTTTTATTAGGTTTACCAGTTTCATGGGGATACCAAACTGAATGGGAATATTATACAAAACCTCCCTCCTAACTGGATTAAAAGCTTTCCTGAAATCTACAAAATGCTGATGCACTGCTTCATTTTAATCCCATTTTTTCTCAAGTATTTGACGAATGCACAATATATGATCAGTAGTTGACCTGTTCCGTCGAAATCCACATTGATGAAACCAATAATTTCCTCTGCATATGGAGTTATCCTTGAAAGCAAGATGGTGGATAAAATTTTGTATGTAGTTGGCAAAAGTGATATCCCCCTGTAATTACTACAATTTGTTTTATCGCCCTTCTTGTACGGATGACACAAGTATAGATGTGTATTTACTTTAGATTAACTCAACATGTTTCGGGCATCATTATGCCCATCGTCAGGAGACAGACTGAATATAACCGCGTCTGTTGTTAGCCTGCAACATAGGGGGTGTGAGGAGCCTGTGTTGCAAGCTAACACCAGACACGGTTCTATTCAGTCTGTCTCCTGACGATGGGCATAATGATGCCCGAAACTTGTTGAGTTAATCTAAAGTAAATACACATCTATACTTGTGTCATCCGTTGGTTCTTTCTTCTCCTATGTTAATGATGCACGGTCACATGAACCTGAAGGGATGGAAATAAATCCCGTTAAAAGTAAGGCAATAAGATTTACGGGAGCTAGGGTTAAAAGTCCACTGGGCTACTCTCTTGATGACCAAAAAATTCTGGAAGCGAGAAGTTTTAAAAAGTTGGGAATAATCTTATGAAGCGATTTAAACTGGATGGACAAAGTAAATTACACAGCGCAAAAAGCCTGGAAGGCACTTCACTTTGTAATGCGTGTTCTCAAAAAAGGAAATAGGAATAAAAACTTTTAGCCCACACGTCATTGTTACATCCTGTTCTTGAATATGGGTCTGCATGCTGGGATCCATGCAGAGGACTGATAAATGCGTAGAAGAGGGCTGCTCGATTTGCAGATCATACGAGGGTTTCTGACTGGGCAATCTTGACTCAGCGTAGGACGATAGCACGCTTATACGCACTTTTTAAAGTGTACTCTGGGGAACGGGCATGGAAAACTATACGCAACAGGCTGCTAAGGCCTTACTATTTGAGTAGGTTTGATCATGTTTGGAAAATTAGGGACAGGAAGCACTGTACTGTACTACTGCCACCGGGTGTCAACCCAATTGCAGTTAAAAACATATATATATATATATATTCGATAAGGCAGGGGTGCGAATTTTGTGGAACAACTCTTAATAATAGTACCGGGTCCACCGTCAATTGCGACAGACTGAGATGGCCTGAAGGGTTTATGGCTTTCGTAACGTCTAATTGGAAATGGGAGACAACTGCAAAAAGTTAACGGAAAATGGACCGTAGTGATAGTCACTGGAGAAGTGCTATAAACAGAATGGAACTGTTTTGCAGAAACTGCAGTTACCGATACAGGTTTAACTGCATCAGTACTGTTTATATGGAGATGAATTTTATAGGAATTGTGTTTGGTGACAGATGTACATATTTACAGAATCTGGTAAGGTGGGGTGTTTATATCAAGCTTTATGTTGTTATACCGGTTAGTGTGTCAGATTGAAGTGTGCTGTGAACAAACTTTCGGTACTGAGAAAATTTGCTGTAATAATACTGGGTATTATTTTCTTGTATCGCCAGTAAATGTAGTTCTTTTTTCGAATACAGTAAACCATTGTGTAAGAAAACCGGCGAGGGAATTTGTACTGTCTAATGGAAGCAACAGTATAGCTAAATCCTTATCTCGCAGAATAACATCGGTAAAACAGTGTGCTGCAACATCTACGGTGCTACTGCTGTACACACCAGACCTGTCATAATCAGACAGAAAACTGAATATCAAGCTGCAGTCCGCCAGTGCATATTTACTGTAAGAATGTTCACGATGTGACGTAGAATTGTGTAAATACAAAGCAATACCAATGGTGGCAGCAATCGGCTGGACAACAGCAACGGCAGCAAAGAGTGTGCTTACAGGATTGGAATTGCTGAAACTGGGTCAGTCGGCACGTACTGAGTAAGACCTAAGGTAATAGTTGAGGTTTAAATTGCATTGACTTTAATTTTGAATAAAAATAAGAGTTTGTTACGGCAAACGGCTCAACCAGTGAAAGATAGCAGCATTGAAATAACCAATCAAGGAACACTGTGGTTTGTAGTATCAAGGTTCTTCTCGGATATTCTGAAATGTTTAGAAATAACATGCGGGGGGGG
>Ga0209629_10000509_pt1 | contig 21453 bp, 19 predicted proteins | sample TergutCu122P5_FD_187286 | JGI IMG/M metagenome (GOLD analysis project Ga0209629, IMG submission 187286) | Cubitermes ugandensis P5 segment gut microbial communities from Kakamega Forest, Kenya - Cu122 P5 (SPAdes) (version 2) | ecosystem: Host-associated > Arthropoda: Insects > Digestive system...
AGAGCACGTAACAGCGAAATTACCAATTCTCAAATCAAATCGCAAAATCAAAGAGCGCTTATAATGTATTAAATATTAATTAAATACAAAAATATCTTTTAGTTTAGTGCATTAGTAATAATCAGTATTCTAATTTCCGGCTTCATAATGATATTCCGGTGCAAAATCTGCCCCGTTATACCATTCCAAGGTCCAATCTGTTAAATTCTTCATTCATCCCAAATATCCGGAATCCTTCCATGCCCCCGCGCCCTCTCCGGTGTTTGACCGAACGCCGGAATTTCTCCCGAATGAACGGCATACAATCGTTTGGATGTTTCCATCGCGGCTTTTGTCTGGTATTTGTAAGGGCGGTCGGTTACATCTACAAATCCGCAATTATAGTTTTCTCCGTCCATCCGGCCCGTCAAATCCTGGTCGCACCATTGGAAATAAGCCGTGCCGATTAATCCGGGATGAGCATACGCATTTTCCGTATAATAACGATAAGCTACGCCGCGTTCCTGTTGCGAATTGACTTGCCAAAGCGATTGCGCCATACCCCGGTCAATGGTTCCGAAGTGATATTCTCCGATCATCATGGGCATATCGGTCAGACGAAGCGCACGATCCATCATTTCTTTGCCGGGCATTAAATCATAGCAGTTGAAGCTGAGGATGTCGAACGAATCGTGGCAGATTTTCAAAAGTTCTTCATCCAATTCGGAAAGATTGCCGAAACGGATGCCAAGGTTCAGGTGATTGGGGTCGTATCGCTTCATTGTCGCCTTCACGGTTTGCAGAAAGATACGAAAGGTTTGGAAGATGAATTGTTTCTTGCGCTCCGGCGTATCTCCGCCTTTCAGGAATTTCTCCAATTCGGTTTTGATGGGACGGTCTTCTCCTTGCAGGATAAGGTCGCAAAGACGAGCTTCCTGTCCCAGCCACGAGGGTTCGTTCCCTACGAAATAGCCGATAATCCAAGGGTTGTTTTTATTTTCGGGCAGGTACGATTTCATCGCCGAATCCATGCGTGCGGCAAACCCGGAGGCATACACATCGGCAAGTCCCATCAGTTTGCTTTCCATAGCTAATCCGCGTAATTGCTGGGTGTAAGCGATTCGATTCAAGCCATACACTTCGGCGCTTGACCAATTGGCGATGGTGTTCAATCCCCAGCGGTTCATCCGTTTAATAATCCAATCGCAGGATTTCTCGCGGAAATTCTCTCCGTAGCGACGGAAAAGGTTCCATGCCCCGAAAGAAACGGTCTCGCGTCCCCGACCGCTCTGCTTGAATTGGTCGGGAGGCAGTTGTTTGAACATCCCTTGGCGTTTGCCTACATCACGCGTATTTCCTCCTCCGCCCGGATTCACGCAATCGGCGCCGTGAGAAAGAAACAGATAACCGTCCGGGTCGACAAACCACCAACGTCCGTCCACCTTTTCCACACGGAAAAATCCGGAACTTTTTACCTGTTTTTGCAAATAACCACCATAGCGGGAATAATTGTAATCGGGAGGCGTACTTTCCATGTCTTTTTCTTCCGCGCTCCATTCCGCTTGCAATTGTTCAATCGAAGCGACTTTTTGTTCGTAATCAACCAAGTTGGATTGCCCGAATTCATCGACAGCCGGTTTTTCTCCCAAGTATGTATCGCCCGGATCGTCTGCCGAAAGAGCGATGGAACGAATTTCAAATTCGGGATTTCCGATGGGAACGCGCATGCGGATGCCGATGGAATCGACGCCATGCAATTCTCCGCGTTTTCCTTCTCCCAAGTTGATCCAGCCCGTATATCGCGGCTGATTGTAAGTTGCCGCCAAGTCGATATTGGCATCCGGCATTCGGCGGAAGAATTTCAGCGGAATCGCTAATTTATTCCAAGCGCCGGGCACATAGCTCATCACACGCAGTTCGTTGTATCCGTTATCTGTGGTAAATCCCAAGCTGAAGCGTTGAGAAGTTGTGATTCGGAATTCCAAAACCACAAAATTGTATTCATCCCAATCGCGGGGTAGACCGGGCGTAATGTCGCTGATAGCAAATTTCCGACCGGAAACTTCTTTGCTGCTATCGAATTTAATGATGAATTGTTTCGGGGCAGGCTGACATTGAGTCAATAAAAGCAAGAAAAATGCGGCCATTACACCCCTAAATCCCCTGAAAGAGACTTTAAGTCCGGCTTTAGGGGGTTGTGGGGTAGAGGGGACTTTGTTAAGCATATTATGTAGATTCATATTATTTTAACGGAGTAAGCCTTACATTTCTGAATTGAATATCTTTTCCTTCGCTTTGCAAGGCGATATGTCCCGTTTTATGCAGCGATTTAGTTCCCTTGTTTTGAAAAACACCGTTAATAAAAACGGTAATGGTTCCTTTATCGCATGTGATATCTGCATTGTTCCATTCTCCTACAGGCATTTCGGAAGATGCGGCGTTTTTTTTGATTACCGGGAAAGCCGGTCGTGCTTCTCCTTTTTTGGTTTTAAATTCAGCCAGATTCGAGCCGTTCAGCAGGACAAAATCGCCGGCATTTCCGGTTTGCAGTTGACATTCAACAGCATTGGGCCATACTTTATTATCATCCTGAACATAAAGAAAAATGCCGCTGTTGGTTGCTTCCTGCGGCCAGCGCCATTCGACATGCAGACGATAATTATCGTATTTGTCCAAAGTGTACATATAACCAAAAGGATTTCCTGTAATTTGGATGACTCCCTTTTGCACTTTAAACACTTCTTCCGGCTTTTTGGAATCGTCCTTTAAGACGAACCCCCAACCATCTAAATTAAAACCATTAAACAGATCAATGGTTTTCTGCGCTTTTGTCGGCATTGAAACAAATGCTGACAGCATTATCGGCAGCATGAATGATAGAATAATTTTTTTCATTTGTATATAATTTTAAAAGATTATTTTCCTTTTTTCCCCTTTATTATCAAATACCATATACCGGCAATAGCTACAGCCAACATGATACCTCCAATCAACGGGCGATACCACAGCCATGAAATAGCGATGATGATGATCGACCACACCCCGCCCAAAATACTACAAACCAGCCCTAATCCAATGTCAACAATATTGCCGAGAAATGGCAGGACTTTAAGTAAGGTGGGTAAAATTCCAAACATGAATCTCAGCCCGCCAATCACCAGAAGGATGCCGACGAGACGAAGTATCCATGTCAAAATACTGTTGGATGTATATGCTTCGGCAAACATATTTTCGGCGCTAACCGTACCCATAGCCACACTCGAAAATGATCTTCCGTTGGTGGCTATGTATTGTTCGAAAGTTGTACCAACAACCTTGGCAATAATGGATATATCGGCAGGCAATATTTTGGTAAGCGTTACACGAACATCGCCAATATTCGGGTTAGAAGGTGAATTGCCAAAATATACTTCATTGCTGTATACATGTACGCTTTGCGATGCTACCCTTTCGGGATTGTTATCGGCAATCGATTTTTCCAATTGCTTGAGTTCGTCTGTGCTTAATTTTACTTCGGCGGGAATGCTTCCTGTGATAGACGATATGATGAAAGGCGGTAATTTGTATCCGCCAAAACTTACATTTTGGGCGTGTTCCGTCTTGGGTTCCACATTGGTCAGTACAAAATTGGACGATTGGTAGGCCGGATCGTGAAAATTTCCCGAATTAACCGGCGTCGTCGTCCACTTCTTGTCGTAAGTATAGGTGGTCACCGTTTCCTGTCCTCCACCGATTCTATCTTTAGATTTCGAAGAAGATTTTTCTTCGTACTGATAATATTCCACCATGCGGTTGATGGCAATAGCTGTGTCGTTGATACCGAACAATCCGTCGGTAAGCACGTCGTTTGTATTAGCAAAAGCAGAGGCATGTATCAATTTGCCGTTCAGCGACGGGTCAACTTCCGACACGTCATTCACTCTTACCACAACTTTTTCGGCTTCCTGAATGGATTTTTTTGTCTTCACGAAATTGCCTTCGTTCCAAAAAAGCAGGATTGTTCCAATGATAAACATCACGAAGCCGCCTATAATTCCTTTAAGCGAGTCGGACAATCTTTGTCCGTAACCCGTTCTTGTTGTTTCTTGATAAGCCATTTTTGTTCTCCTCTCTATTTTTAAATGTGTGTAATGAATAAATTAATGATCAATTTTCAATTTTATATAGAGGACAAATTTACAGATTTTTTAATACTTTGTCAAATAGATCCGCAAAAAATACACTGATTCTGAAATTTTAAATTACCGTCATAAACATGGAATATGAAGATATTTTCACCTCAATCACGGATTTCTTTTGGAAAAGAAAAGAAATCATATCAATTTTGTAGCGTAATTAAAATAAAAATTGAATGATTATGAACAAGAAAATGATTGTATTGCTGATTCATATCCCGGTGTGGATAGTAGCCTTTGGAGTGGCCTATTTTTTTGGTAACGATAAAGTTCCCGATGGAACGGATACTTACTATCTTTTAAATACGATTACATTATTGGTTTGGTTTTTGGGAAGTTTCTATATTTTCTACTCTATTCTTGTACCTAAGTATCTTGAAAAGAGAAAAACAATTGCCTTTGGAATCTATTCAGGTTTATCTGCCGGAATCGTAATTCCATTATTGTTGATGTTGTTTATGATGGTAATGAAATTATCGCCTGATCGATATTCCGATATTTTCACCTTTCAAGCGTTTTTAAGGTGGTTGATGTTAGTATTTTTAACGCTTTTTTGCGGCACATTGGGCGCATTTTACAAATTCGGAATCGATTGGTTTGATAATCTGCATCTTAAAAAAGAATTGGAAAACGTAAAACTCCAAACGGAACTGGATACTCTTAAATCCAGGTTAAATCCTCATTTCCTGTTTAATACATTGAACAATATTGATACGTTGATACAAGCCGAACCGGCTAAAGCCTCTATTGCTATCGCCAAATTATCCGATTTACTCCGATACGTTGTTTATGAAACCATAAGCGAAAAGATAGCCATTCAAAAGGAATTAGACACAATCGAAAAATACATCGACTTGGAACAGCTTCGCATATCGAATCCCGGTTCGGTTTCTTTCAAAAATTCGGTCACCCAAGATTTTCTTATTCCTCCGATGTTGTTTATGCCTTTCATTGAAAATGCCTTCAAACACAGCAATTTGAATTATCCCAATCAGAGAATCGCTGTTTCCTTTTCGGAAAATAATGATGAACTCTTGTTTCATTGTATCAATACAATCGGAGTCTCAAAGAATCAATCGAAAGAGAAAGGAATCGGATTGGAATTAGTCGGGACGCGATTGAAATTAACTTATCCGGGTAAACATTCTCTGAACATCGAACAACATAACAACGAATACACCGTTTTATTAAAAATTAACTTTGCGGATGATTAATAGCATTATCATAGAGGATGAACCCTTAGCCGCCGATAAAATTGCAGGTTTTATTTCCAAATTGCCGATGATTTATTTATCGGCAACTTTTAATTCTGCAATTCCTGCGATTGAGTACCTTAAAAATAATTCAGTCGATTTAATCTTTTTAGATATTGAAATGAAAGATTTATCCGGTATTCAATTCCTTGAATCTGTACACGTTGAATCTAAAGTTATCATTACTTCGGCTTATGAACAGTATGCTATTAAAGGATTTGATTTGCAGGTTTGCGATTATCTTCTGAAACCTCTATCATTTGAACGGTTTATTCAAGCAGTGGATAAAGCACGAGAAGAGTTAAAAAGAGAACATAAAAAAGCAAACAAGGTTTTTGTCAAAACCGAATATCGTCTCGAAGGGATTGAAATATCCGAAATCCTTTATATTGAAGGATGGGGAGATTACCGCAAAATCGTAACCGGTTCGAAAAAGATTCTGACTTTGCAAACGTTCGGAGAATTGTATGATTTATTGCCCAAAGACACTTTTTGCCGGGTTCACAATTCTTATATTGTTTCATTAGATAAAATAGAAAAGATAGAACGAAATAGAATTTTGATAAAAGAGAAATTGATTCCTATAAGTAATTCCTATTGTAAAGAGTTTTACGGTAAAATTAACATGTAATTTTTATCACCACTTAACCTTCATTGTAACTTTTCGGTTGGTTTTTGTCCAAACGGGAGAGGAAGAAAGCAGTTTTTCCATTTCTTTTTTTGCATCTTCACACGAATAATTCTTGTATTCGATTTCAGTTGGTTTACCTTTTTCATCGATGTAGAAAGATAGTTTCACGGTAGCGTCTTGTTGGTTGCAAACATTTTTATTCGCTTTTTGTTGGCAATAAGTTTGGAATTCCTTTTCCCCGAAGGCAAGTTGAATACCGGTTTCTTTATTAATATTAGATACAGCGCCTGTTATCTTAGCTCTTTTTTGTACGCCGTAGCCTATGACGACTACTTCACTAAGTGCATGATTATCGGGCTTTAGAATTACCGTTTGACTGGTTTCGGAAGGATTGATTTCTTGGGATAAATAACCAAGGTAGTTTGCAGTTAATTTTGCAGAATCATTGGATAAATCAAGCGAAAAAACGCCATTGGCATCGGAGACGGTCCCGTTTACTGTTCCTTTTTCTACAATAGAAACGCCTGCAAGCGGTTCTCCCGTTTCATCGATTATTTTTCCGCGAATTGTTTGTTTTTCATAATCTTCTGAAATTTGTTCGATTTCTGCGCGTGTTTCCGCGAGGGTTGACCGGACTGCTTGATTTGTATCTGCAAGTTCAGCTTCAGATTGACTGATGTTTTCAGCCATCATTGGAGTTATCGACGAACTTACCTGCGTGCTAGGTAATTCTTTTTTCATTATTTTTTCTTCCGGTATTGATTCTTTCCGGAAATCTTCTGCTTGCACCGGCTGGGGATAGGGAGCGTCGGCCGATATTTCGATGTCCTTCTCTTTGGACTGAACCATTGCCACTTGTTGAGTCGAGTTTTTATTTTTTTCCAAAAAGAAATAGCCGCTAAAACCGATTAGCAACAGAATAGATGCGGCGATAGACCCGTATAAAAATATATTTTTGTTCTTTTGAGGAGGAGCAAAAGGTTTGGTAAATCTTTTCTCAAGCCGATCGATGACTTCAACGTGGTCGCCTTCAACCGTTTCAAAGCCGGTTAATGCTTCCTCTAAGAACGGATCGTTTAAGGCATCCCGTTCCATCCGATTAGCCTCTTTTCCTCGTTTGTTTCCTTTTATATAATCTTTAAGTTGCATATCAGTTTTTCATTTTCTTTTGAATACAAATTTTAAGATTTCGTTTCCCGTTTTGAATATAACTTTTGACTTTATTCAATGTAATTCCTGTTTTCTCCGCAATATCGATATACGAAAAATCATCGAAAAAGAAATGAATAATGCATTTTCGTTGTCCTTCAGGGAGTCTATCGATACAATCATTTAACGCATCTTCTTTTTCTTTGTTTTCGTTTACATCAATGAATAGATGCTCAAAATCGTCTGATTCCATATTTTGAATATCCACTTCTTCAAAAAACCTGTTTTTCTCTTTCCTCAAAAGCTGAAGACAATGATTTTTTGACACGCTGTATAACCAGGTTTTGAAATTTTCTATCCGGTATTCGGGAATTTTTCTTACTAATTCTTCATAAATATTGATTACCGCATCTTCGGCATCTTCAATCTGTTGTAGATATTTCAGGCATAAACCGTAAACCAACGAAACATATCGGGAATAAAGTTGTCCCAACCATTGTTGGTCGGAAGTTTGGATGAATTGTTTTAACAGTTCATCATCAGTCCAATGGTTATATGCCGGTTGAATCTTCAAAAATATTTTTTCACAAAAATAGAAAATATTTGTGGATTTTCTTTTCCTTAGGCATCTATTCTTAAAACAAAAAGTATTCACTTAATAATTTTAATTTATGAAAACAACAATTTGGAAGGCAATATCCGTTATTGCCATTTTATTTATCGCAGGGATTTTGTATGCTCAGTCAAATCTATTGACCGTAACCGGAAAAGTCATTGATGCCGATACGAATGACCCGCTCATTGGAGTGGTAATTGAAGAAAAAGGAACCATGAATGGTACATTTACCGACACAAACGGGAGCTTTTCAATTAAAGTAGAAAAGGGTAAAACGCTTGTATTCTCTTATCTTGGTTATATTAAGCAAGAAGTGAAAGTGAAAAAAACCGAGATAATTATTTTGCTTAAGCCTGATAAAAAAGTGTTAGAAGAGGTAGTTGTCGTTGGATACGGCGCTCAAAAAAGAGCCAAGATGACAGGCGCCGTGTCTGCTATCCAAGCCGATTATAGTTATGTTCCTGCTCCGGTCCCGGCATATTCCTACGACTCCGAAAAAAATGAAGAATACAGTTCGTTTGCCGAAAACCGTTTCAAAGATGCAAAATCCGATCCGCTCTCTACTTTTTCTCTCGATGTGGATGTTGCCTCTTACAGCAACATTCGCCGAATGATCAATCAGGGACAGAAGCCACCCAAAGAAGCAGTTCGTGTAGAACAATTCATAAACTATTTCTCGTATGATTATCCCAATCCGACGGGAAAGCATCCAATTGATATTCTGCCCGAGACACAGCCCTGTCCTTGGAATAAACAAAATTTGCTGGTGCGTATCGGAGTAAAAGCCAAAGAAATTCCGTCTGAATCTATACCTGCATCCAATTTTGTTTTCCTTATCGATGTGTCCGGTTCAATGGAAAGTCCGAATCGCTTACCTTTGGTAAAGTCATCCTTAAAGTTATTAACCAACAATTTGCGGGATAAAGATCGCGTGGCTATTGTTGTTTATGCAGGGGCAGCCGGCGAAGCATTGCCTTCTACTTCAGGAGCCGACAAGCAAAAGATTTTTGAAGCGCTCGATGCTTTGAGCGCCGGAGGTTCAACTGCCGGAGGAGCAGGAATCGAACTGGCTTACAAAACAGCTCAAAAGAATTTTATCAAAGGGGGCAACAACCGCATTATCCTTTGTACCGACGGGGATTTTAATGTAGGTGTTTCTTCCGAGAAAGGTTTGGAAAGTTTGATAGAAGAAAAGCGTCAAACCGGAGTTTATCTGACGGTTTTGGGTTATGGAATGGGTAATTATAAGGACAGCAAATTGCAAGTTTTATCTCAAAAAGGGAATGGGAATCACGCGTATGTTGATAACCTTCAGGAAGCAAACCGTGTTTTGGTACAAGAATTCGGCTCAACAATGTATGCCGTTGCAAAGGATGTCAAAATGCAAGTGGAGTTCAATCCGGCTTATGTCAGCGCTTATCGTTTAGTTGGCTACGAAAGTCGTTTGTTGAACAAGGAAGATTTTAACGATGATACAAAGGATGCAGGCGAATTAGGCGCCGGTCATACAGTAACCGCGTTTTATGAAATTATTCCGGTTGGAGTAAAGAATCCTTATGGAGGCGTGGATGATCTGAAATATCAAAAAAAATCATCGCCCGAATTGAAATCGGGAATGAACAATAATGAGATGATGACTGTCAAGTTGCGTTATAAACCGATAGGCAGTGAGAGTAGCATCAAGATGGAAATCCCCGTTTTGATAAGCGATAAAAATAAAACTCCAAGCGCCGATTATATTTTTGCTTCGGCGGTAGCCATGTTCGGGCAACTGTTGCGCAACTCCGACTTCAAAGGAGCAGCTACGTATGATGAGGTGGCAGCATTGGCTCGAAAAGGATTTGGCGAGGATAAACAAGGGTATCGCCATGAGTTTGTACGATTGGCGGAAGCAATGAAACAATTGGAAAAATAGGGTTATTTATTGTTGTCATTTAAGGTTTTAAAACAATACCCAAGCCCTTCTTTCCGTCAATTTTTATTATAAGCGGCCGGCTAAAGCGAACGTGACGTAAATAATTGGTTTCGTATATAGCCGGCTGTGAACGGAGGAAGTCCTCATCAAACATACCTTCCCCTTCAATATAGGAATTGATGGTAAAGTAGCCGACGCCGAATGACGTGAGATTTTGGAAAAAATGAGTTCCTTGGCTGGGTTCTATTCGATAGTTTTTCAAGCCTGACTCGACAATCAGTCGAGCATTGGAGATATGTGGCCATTTGACCGGAATACCCAACCATGAATCGGCTGAGCCCCATCGTCCGGGTCCTACCAAAATATAATTCCTTTCTTCAGCGATCATTTTTTCGTTCATTTTCCCGACTTCAGCGGCAACCGATACATTGTTGGAAGCATTGAATCCTTCGGTTTTAACATAAACAATATCATAAACATCATTGATAATTCCGTGTCCTAATGCATGAGTAGATTGAAGTAAACAATCCTCATCCCGAACTGATCTCAGATCGTCTTCCATTACGGTTTTATTGTCAACAATCGGGCGTAATTGCAATAAGTAAAAATTACCTTGTACGTTTTCGCTATCAGTTTTCTTCAAATTGACAGCAAATTCGATTTCAATTGGCCGTCCCATTTCTTTTTGGCCTATTTTTAAAATAAAGTTAAGAATTGCCGATAGGGGGAAAATATCGTATTGCAGAATGCCCGAAAAAGTAATCACTTTGCGATTGGGTCCCGGATAATAACCCTCCAATAAAACTTGATCTTGTGGATCATACGTAGAAGCGATATATTGTAAAGTTCCATCTTTTTCTGCTTCTTTTACCGACAATTTCAAAAGGTTGTAAGCATCATCCGTTGAAACTTGATCCGATTGCATAGAGTGTAGATCTAAAGCAAAAAAATGAGTTTGCGTTTCTTTCAAAGCAAATTCTAAAGTACTTGTTTGAAGGATGTTGTGTGGATGGCGCGGAGAAAAGCGTAGCGCTTGATTTCCATCCACAATGAATTTTCCTAAACCTAAAGCGATAGATGCAATACCATCTCCGGGCTTTTCATTGCCAATCGGATAGAAGTTCAAGGAGCGCGTTACACCGGAAAAATGAGGATAAAATCGATCGTGGTAATCTTGTCCTACCATTTCCTGGAGGATAATTGCCATTTTTTCCTGGTCGATCAGATTTCGTGTAGCTGTCATATATGCTTTGCTGTCTTTGAAAAATACCGACGCATATACTCCTTTGATGGCATTCCCGATTCGTTCAAGCATTTCATACGGATCGTTTGTTTTTGGAACCATATACGTATTATAAATTCCTGCAAACGGCTGATAATGCGAATCTTCCAATAAACTTGAAGATCGGATGGCAATAGGTGTTTTGACCACTTCAAAGAATTTGATTACGTCTTCTATCAATCGTTTGGGAAGTTCGGCACGAATGAAATACCGCAGGATTTCTTCATCGTGAAGATCCTTTAGTGCAATTGAATACAAATCGTTCAACTCCATGAATTCATCGAAAATATCCGTACAAAGCACAACGGTTTTTGGAATCTGTATTGTAGCATTCGGGAAATTTTTCTCAATCCGGTTGAGATGGCGCTTAATCATTTGTCCCATAAAAGCTAAGCCGCGTCCTTTCCCTCCTAAAGAATCGGATCCGATTCGGGCGAAATTAGAATATTCATCAAATCGTTCTTTTCGGAAATCGGCTACTATTCCCGAATTTTTCGCTTTTCGATATTTTATTATGGCATCAAATATGACTTGACGCGCTTCATTCATATCAATATAATCGGAAGGTTCGATCACTTTCAAAAATTCGGCTATTGGGAATATGGCTCGTGAATAAAAGAAGCGGGAAAAATGATTGCGCGACAAATGATAGATCAAGGATTCATCGGGAATGGAAGCGATTTTTCTTTGCAAATCATGCAACGAATTAATTCGTGCAACTTCTTCATTGGTTTGAGGATTAATAATAAAAAAATCGCCGAAACCGAAATTATTCATGATTTCTTTTCGAAGATCTTGAGGAAAGGTTTTTGAATTTTTATCGATGAAACTGCAATTTAGTTCTTCTGCATACGATTTATTCGAAACTTCCGACGAATCGAAAATTATTGGAACAAATCGATCGACACTCCGTACCATGCGACCGAAAGTAAAACCTGCGTGTTTATCTTTTTCGCCATATCGTTCAAAACTCATATCGCAGATAATCCCCAGTATATTGTGATGATATTTCATATACAAGCGCTCTCCTTCTTCAAACGATCGAGCCAATAGGATTTTCGGACGTCCTCTCTTACGAAGCGTTTGTTGATGCGCGTTTAAAGCCTCTTTAGAAAATTCGTTCGACTGCTCTAAAATAAACTTATAGAGATGAGGCAAAACTGATGAATAAAATCGCACCGAATCTTCCACCAATAAAATCGCTTGCACACCTGCCGATCTGATATCGTCGTCGACATTCATTTTATCTTCCATCAGTTTAATGATCGCCACTAAGAGTTCCGAATTTCCCAGCCAGCTGAAAACATAATCAATCGAACTCAAATCTTCATGTATCATCCGCCGAGTGACTTCATGCGAAAACGGCGTTAAAACAACAATGGGAATTTCCGGATGCAACGATTTAACACGATTGGCTGTGAAAAAGATATCGATATCATCCATATTCGGCATGCAAATAACCAAGTCGAATCGATTTTGAGCCAATACGGTTAAGGCTTCTTTTGGGGTGGATGCTTTAGTAAATCGAGGAGGCGAGCTTAAACTCAGAGAAGTATATTCATTGAAAATCTGTTCGTCAATTCTTCCATCATCTTCCAACATGAATACATCATATTTGGTAGCAATAATTAAGATATTGAATATCCTTTTGTTCATCAGATTGGCAAAAGAAGTATCTTTTAATACCAATCGATTCATGTCAACTAAACGACCCATTTGCTTGTTTATTGATAGATATATTTGTATTTTTGTGCAATAATAAAGGTACAAAAGTAGTTATTTTTGTATATACTATTCATTATAAAAAAATATTTCTATGAAAACAGAAAGTATCCTACAAGCTCTTGAAGCTAAACACCCCGGTGAATTAGAGTATTTACAAGCGGTCAAAGAAGTGCTTCTCTCTATCGAAGAGGTGTATAACAAACATCCCGAGTTTGAAAAGGCCGGAATTATCGAACGAATTGTTGAACCGGATCGTATTTTTACTTTTAAAGTACCCTGGGTGGATGATAAAGGAAACGTACAAGTTAATTTGGGATACCGCGTGCAATTTAATAATGCAATCGGGCCCTACAAAGGCGGAATTCGTTTTCATGCTTCGGTAAATCTCTCGTCGCTTAAATTTCTCGGATTTGAACAGACTTTTAAAAATGCTTTAACCACTTTGCCGATGGGTGGAGGCAAAGGTGGTTCGGATTTTAGCATTCGAGGCAAATCGAACGCTGAAGTGATGCGTTTCAGCCAAGCGTTCATGCTTGAATTGTGGCGGCATCTTGGTCCCGATACGGATGTTCCCGCGGGCGATATTGGTGTAGGCGCCAGGGAAGTTGGATACATGTACGGGATGTATAAAAAATTAGCGCGGGAAAATACCGGAACTTTCACCGGAAAAGGATTGGACTTCGGCGGATCGTTGATTCGCCCCGAAGCAACCGGATTCGGAGGTATTTATTTCGTTGTCGATATGTTAAAAGAAAAAGGATTAAGCATTAAAGATAAAACGGTAGCCATCTCCGGTTTTGGAAATGTTGCTTGGGGAGCCGCTTTAAAAGCTGCAGAATTAGGAGCTAAAGTAGTTACTATTTCCGGTCCGGATGGTTATGTTTACGACCCGAATGGCATTTCCGGCGAAAAAATCGATTTTATGTTGGAGCTTCGAGCATCGGGAGAAGATATTGTAGAGCCCTACTCAAAAAAATACGGGGTTGAGTTTTTCGCGGGCAAACGACCCTGGCAACAAAAAGTGGACATAGCACTCCCTTGCGCCATCCAAAACGAGTTGAACGATAAAGATGCTCAAATGCTTATTGACAATGGCGTTACTTGCGTTGCTGAAATTTCCAACATGGGTTGTACGGCGGAGGCGGTTGATTTATTCGTCGAAAAAGAAATAATGTATGCTCCGGGAAAAGCGGTTAATGCCGGCGGAGTGGCAACTTCCGGCTTGGAAATGACCCAAAACGCCATGCATATTCAATGGACTGAAACAGAAGTGGATGCTAAGTTACATCAAATTATGGATGCTATTCATGATCAATGTGTCATTTACGGGAAACAATCCAACGGATATATTAATTATGTAAAAGGAGCTAATATCGCCGGATTCATGAAGGTGGCAAGAGCGATGATGGCTCAAGGAGTGGTATGAAAAAAGATTTTCTTTTTAAGAATTTAATTGAAACCCTTCATGACAGAATCCCTCAGCGGGGAAAATTAGCGGAAGTATTGGCTGAACTGCTTGGTATAGAAAAAGAAGCGGTTTATCGTCGGTTGCGGGGTTCTGTCCCTTTTTCTTTTCGGGAAATCCATACGATTGCTGTTCACATGGGTTTTTCATTAGATAGTGTCGCTGAAAATACTTCACTGTTTAACAAACAGATGATGATATTATCCATTGAATTTTTAGACCCGCAAAAAAAGGATTATGAAAGGATAGAAAGGTTTCGAGAAGGTATCAATCGGTTGAAAGAAGATCCGAATTCCGAATCGGGTGCAATCGGACACATGATACCTTCTTCGTTTTATTACCTATACCCCTCGATTTATAAATTCTACCTTTTTAAATGGTCGCATCAATTCGGAAACCCTCAAAAAATAAAAACATACGCTGAAACGAATCCTACGGAACGCTTGCGACAGCTTAACTTGGAATTTGTAGAAAGCGTCCGGGAATCTCCCAAATCGGTTTATATTTTCGACCGGCGATTTATCGAATATTTTATGAACGATGTTCGCTTTTTTTACGATATTCGATTGATTACGAGAGATGATGTTCTCCGGTTGAAAAACGATTTGCATTCAATGTTATGTGAATTAGAACGATATGCGGGTAACGGCTGCTTCGATACCGGCAACAAAATGGAAATTTTTTTGGCAAACGTTCTTATCGATGCTAACTATTATTACGTGGATGCAAACACCTATAAATTGACGATAATGCGTTCTTTCGCTTTCAGTGACGCATACTCTTTCGACGAAGCAGTCTTCCGGAATTTGAAAAATTGGCTGAACTTTCTTAAACGTACGTCCACTCTCATATCCGAAGGCAATGCAACCGAACGAATTCGTTTTTTCGAGCAGCAACGAAAATTGGTAGAAGCGATATAATAAGCTGTTACTTGTAAAATCTGTTACCTATTATCCAGAAATATACTTACCAATATACGGCAGTTTATTAACAATATAGATTATTCCTACCGATATACCTACACATAAAATTGTTACGCTTGGAATGCTAATTAAGGGGAATGTAAAATAGGCATTTATTCCAAAACGATCCAAGTAAATTAAAACAAGAACGTGTATCAAATATATTCCGTAACTATATTTATCCAAGAAATTTATTATTCTAATAAACACTTTATTATTTACGTTAAAGGATTTGATAAAAAGAAATATCCCTATTGCAGCCATTAATACATTGATAGTCAAGTATTCATAAAAAATATCTTGACATATTACTCCTTTTCTTATTGATACATAATAAGTTCCGAATATGGTTATCAGAAATGCCGTTAAGATTAAAATAACCGTGAGAAACTTCGATGTAATCAAGGGCTTATTATCACTTATTTTCTTGAATAATCTATTGGAACTCAATGAACTAATTTTATATTTTTCGGCATTTGCTAAATAATAACCCAATACTAAATAACCGATATAACCTGAGAAATAGATTAATTTTAAACTCTCGTTTAAGCGGTTTCCAATAAAATTATATCTTATTATAAGGGTTATCAACCAGATGCTAAGAAAATACAAAATCTCTTTTTCAGTACTATGCCTAATCCATTGATTAAGTATGGGTATGAATAGCAATAAACCGATAAGCATATAGACATACCAAAAATGGAACATAATCTCCCCTTTGAACAACTTTGCAATAAAATCTAAATGCCAAAATGAAGTCAAAAAATTAGTTCCTTTCCTCCATGATAAATGAAATGCCTCACGAGAAACATATATAAAGCTCCAAAAAAGAAAAGGAATTAAAATCCGTATAAATCTTTTCCGGAAAAAGGATTTCAACTCAATTTCTCTTGATAAAAACAAAGCTCCCGTTATCATAACAAACAAAGGAACACAACAACGAACCATACTATCATACATATTGCCTATCCACCACGTCAAACTTGGATTAGTCGAAAATTCATCTTTTGATATTACGCATGCAACGTGAAGTAAAACTATACCCACCAAAGCAAATACCCGTACATTACTAATCCATCCGGTTCTTTCTAAAATCATTATCCATTCCTTTTTTTATCTACTGTTTTATTTTTTATTCCCCAATAAGAACTCGTCAATCGCTTTTTTCAAATCGCTCTTTGGTAAAGCGCCTGTTGCCATTTGGGGTTGCCCGGTCATAGGGATAAACAAGATACTGGGTATGCTTCTTATCCCAAATAATCCGGCGAGTTCTTGTTCCTTATCGGTATCTATTTTATAGATATAAATTTTACCGTTGTACTCTTCAGCTAACTCTTCCATGATGGGCGCTACCATCCGGCAAGGTCCGCACCAATCGGCATAAAAATCGATAATAGCGGGTTTATCACCCAAATATTTCCATTCATTCGGATTTGTTTCGTAGTTTACTACTTTAACTAAAAAATCTTCTTTGTTTAATTTGATTGTTTTCATTTTTTTTTCTTTTGTTGTTACTTCTTTCTCGTTTCCTTTATTTTGTTTTGTCTGCCCGCTGCATGACAGGAAAATCATACTAAGAGCAAGCAGTGTAGTTAATTTTTTCATTTTTTATCTGTTTTTTTATTGTTGATTACTCGATTTGGTAAAATCATACTGAATAATAGGGCGCCCATGAGTACTCCCCATATCGTGCTCATTACAGGGGATGAGGTTATAGGGCATGTTCCGCTGCTGCACCCTATCTTATACCAATAAAGAAATCCCCCGAAACCTCCGATAAGTCCGCCTATGAGGTAAGACTTATTCACTTTTATAAATCCGATTATTTTATTCATCTCCTTCCCTTTTTTTCTTGTCGATCTTTTCGACAGTTTTACCTGAAATTTATCCAGCTACCTCCATTGTAGCAATTAAGGAATCCTTTTCTTTTCATCAGGCTGACGGCTTGAGAACTTCTCATCCCGCTTGCGCAAACTACAACGATGTCTTGTTCTTTATTCAATTTGGATAAAGATTTATCAAGTTCATCCAAAGGAATATTCTTTGACTCTTTCACATGTCCGCCGGCGAATTCGCCTCTCGTTCGTACATCGATTAATAACGCTCCATTATCCAAAAGTTCTTTCAGGTCCACTTTAGGCCCTGTGTTAAATAAGTTGCTGAAAAAATTCATACTGTTATTTTTTATTAATTGTTATTATTAAATAATAATGTTCGTATTTCGTAATAAAACGAATAATATCTATAAAAAAAATCAAACGTTCATTCTTTACAGGATTGAGGAATTTCAACAAATAATTCATCAAACAGGTGTTTTGCCATCATCCAATTTTTTTTGTCGATGCAATATTTAATTGTCGGCAATGTGACAGCTTCCTGAACGATTAATCCTGCTTCTTTTAATTCTTTCAGATGTTGCGACAGGGTGCTTTTGGCAACCGGTAGCATTTCTGACATATTCCCATGATAACAACAAGTGTTTTTTGCCAGCATATGTAGTATAGCTATGCGAACAGGGTGTCCCAATGCTTTTGCAAAACGAGCCAATTGTTCTTGATCTTTTGTCATCTTATTCCCTTTCATTAATCGTTCGCAAAATTACGAATAATAAATGGGAATTCCAAAAAAAACCGAAAAAAAAATTGTAAAAGTTTTGCGATTGGTTATTTAATCTCAATGGGATTTTTTACCTTTTCTTTTAGTAAAGCAATTGCAAATACTTCTTGAATATCATCGACATAATGAAATTGCAATCCTTTTAAATACATTGCGTTAATTATTTCAATATGTTTTTTATTTTCTTTACTTAAAATAATCTCTTTTATTCCTGCTAGTTTGGCAGCTAAGATTTTTTCTTTAATACCGCCTACCGGTAGTACTTTCCCTCGCAATGTCATTTCACCGGTCATGGCTAAGTCGGCTTTTACTTTTCTTTGTGTAAAAGCAGAAAGAATTGAAGTAGTCATGGTAATGCCGGCGCTGGGTCCGTCTTTGGGAATAGCCCCTTCGGGGACATGGAGATGGACATTCCAGCTTTCAAAGGTTTTGTCCGGGATACCTAATTGAGAGGCATGCGATTTTATGTATTCTAATGCCAAAACGGCAGACTCTTTCATGACAGCTCCTAAATTTCCGGTCAATGTTAGTTTAGAACCTTTTCCTTTACTCAATCCGGTTTCTACAAAAAAGATTTCTCCACCCATGACTGTCCATGCTAATCCTGTTACCACTCCTGCGTATTCATTCCCTTCATTTTTATCTTTTGTATAATCGGGAACCCCTAAATAATCATTTATATCTTTTACTTCCAAACGTTTCGGGTATTCTTTCTTATCAGCAATCGCTCGAGCAATTTTTCGCATGATTTTGGCAATTTTTTTATTCAGTTCTCTAACGCCTGATTCGCGGGTATAGGATTCGATAATTTCTTCGATTGCCTTTTTGGATATATCAAATTTTTCTTTGGGAATTCCATGGATTTCCAATTGATTGGGAACCAGATGGCGCTGAGCGATTTCTACTTTTTCTTCTAAGATATAACCATTGACATCAATTAGTTCCATCCGATCCAATAAGGGCTGGGCAACTGTATTCAATGCATTAGCTGTTGCAATAAAAAGAACTTTTGATAAGTCGAAATCAATGTCTAAATAATTATCATGAAAGGCAAAATTCTGTTCCGGATCAAGCACTTCCAACAGAGCGGCGGAAGGGTCTCCCTTATAATCCTGCCCGATTTTGTCTATTTCATCCAGTATAACGACGGGGTTTGAAGAGCCGGCTTTTTGGATGCTGTGCATGATGCGTCCCGGCATAGCGCCGATATAGGTTCGTCGATGTCCTCGTATTTCCGCTTCATCGTGCAAACCGCCTAACGACATCCGGATGTATTTGCGGTTCAATGCTTCTGCAACCGATTTTCCCAAAGAAGTTTTTCCGACTCCCGGAGGTCCGTAAAGACATAGAATCGGCGATTTCATGTCGCCTTTTAATTTTAGTACCGCCAAATGTTCAATGATTCGTTCTTTCACTTTTTCAAGCCCGAAATGATCCTTATCCAAGATTCTTTTTGCTCGTTTCAGATTGAAATTGTCTTTGGTATAACTATTCCATGGGAGAGAAATAAGAACTTGAATATACTCCATTTGCGTTGAATAATCCGGTGAATACGGATGTAAACGCTCTAATTTTTGCAATTCTTTCTCAAACAATTGACGTTGCTCGGCGGTAAAATTCGCTTTCCCTGATTTTTCTTTAATCTCTTTAATTTCAATATCATGAATATTTCCACCCAATGCTTCTTGAATATTTTTCATTTCCTGTTGCAGAAAATATTCCCTTTGCTGTTTGTCAATATCCACCTGTGTTTTTCTCCGAATTGAAGCTTTGATTTCTAATAATTGCACATCGTGATCCAGTAAAGAAAGGAGTTTATTCAATCGTTCTTTTACTTCGTTTATGACAAGAACCTCCTGTTTTTGTTCAGGCGTTGCATCTACGGTTGAAAAAGCGAGATTAATTAAATAGACATTATCTTTTGATTTCCGAAGCGAATCAAGGACAAAATCGGGTAAACCCATCTTTTCGGAAAGCATTTTAAGGGTAGTATCTTTTATCGATTTCAATTGTTCTTTATATTCTTTATCCGATTTTGGGGGATAAATATCAGATAATACGGTGAATTTACCTTTCAAGTAAGGTTCATGAGTTGTTATTTCATTTAAGAAAATTCGGTCGAGGCCAATTAACAGAACCGTCGTACTATCATCATTTTCCTGCATTAAGTTAAGTACACGCGCTACAACGCCCACCCGAAATAAATCGTCGAAACCCGGATCATTTTCGTTTGCGTCTTTTTGGCAGAAAACGCCTACAATTCCGTCTCGTTTATTAATCTCCTGAACTAATTTCAATGATTTTGAACGTCCGATACTGACCGGGGTAGGTATTCCCGGTAGAAACATCATGTTCTTTAGCGGGAGTATTGCTTGTTCTTTTTCCAATTCTTCTGGAGTAATCGGCTTATTTTCAAGGATTATCCCCATTTCTGACGTTATAATATTTTCATCCATTTGATTTTTATTTATCAAATACGTTTTTTACCTTTGTAGTCAATTACCATGCCAAAGATAAAACAAATCTTCGGTTTATAACGTTCTCTAAAATAAATCTTAAATAAAAAATGAAATTAATTGACATAGCTATTTTTGATTTTCCAAATGATGCGTATATCTTGGAAAGCATTTTGTCTGCCGAAGGTGTTCAATATTTTATGAACCGACAATCCAATAATTATATTTATCCCGGTAGTGGAGGAGTTCTTTCAATCCCGGATGATGAAAAGGAGCGAGTCGTCAAGATCATCAGGGAAGCGGGTTTTGAAAGATTTTTAATTGATTAACCGGTCATTTTCGATAATTTCGTTTAAAATCGCTTCTTTGTTGTAGGGAATCATACAATAAGAACGATTATTGTTACAGCTTGTCTTTCAATAGACGGGAAGCGCTTCGCGATATTTCCACGGTGTAGTTTACAAAGGGAGTGACAAGTTGAAGCGTTTTATCCGTAATTTTACGGATATATTTCCGGTTGACTATAATGCTTTTTCCGGTTCGAAAGAATGATTCCTGCGGAAGTTTTTTTTCTATTTCACCAAGCCGTTCGAAAACATCTTCTTTTGCGCCGTTGGCAAAGTACATACAGGCGTAATCGCGATCGGCTTCGGTATAAACAATGTCGTCGGGACGAAGCAGGAACAAGCCGTTAAAGCTTTTGAATTTCAGCAGTTTTTCATCGTTTATGGCATCCATCAGGTTTTGTAATCCGGAAGTAATTCCGGCGCGTTCTCGGTAGCGGGCAACGGCTTTCTTAAGACTTTCAGGACTGATGGGTTTTACCAAGTAATCGATGGCTGCCAGTTCAAATGCTTTCAGCAGGTATTCGGGATAGGTATAGCCGGTTGTAAAGATAATGTCGGGCGGCGTGAACGTTTCGCCTTTCATTTGCATTAATTCGTCTGCTAACCACAAGCCGTTTTTGCCGGGCATTTGAATATCGAGGAACAACAGATCGGGGCGCAACCGCAGGATGGCTATTAAGGCATCTTCGGCATTTTCACATTCGGCAACGATTTCCATGTCGAGGAAATGTTGTTCCAATTTCTCCCGTAGCATTAGTCGGGGGGAAAATTCGTCTTCAATGATGATGATGCGAGTCATGTTTATCAATTTATGTAGGTGTAATCCAATGGTATTTCCACTGAAAACACGGTTCCAATCGGTTTCCCGTCTTTAAACAAATC
>Ga0209629_10000511_pt1 | contig 21401 bp, 20 predicted proteins | sample TergutCu122P5_FD_187286 | JGI IMG/M metagenome (GOLD analysis project Ga0209629, IMG submission 187286) | Cubitermes ugandensis P5 segment gut microbial communities from Kakamega Forest, Kenya - Cu122 P5 (SPAdes) (version 2) | ecosystem: Host-associated > Arthropoda: Insects > Digestive system...
AACCAATCTCGGAGCGGAATTCCTAAGCCCGGAGCGGCCCGTCTACAAGTCCCGGGGCAAGGTGCAGGACGCCCACGAGGCTATCAGGCCGTCCTACATCGGCCTCACGCCGGATTCCCTCAAGGACTCGCTCCCCAGGGATCTGCACAGGCTCTACAGGCTGATCTGGGAGCGCTTCATGGCGAGCCAGATGGCCCCCGCGTCCTACGACACCGTGTCCGTGAGGGCGGCGGCCGGGGACGGGGAGCGGAAAAAGGTTTTCAGGGCGAGCGGCTCCATACTGAACTTTAAGGGCTTTCTGCTGATCTACGACAAGGGCGAGGACGACGAGGCGGAAGCCGGCGTCAGCGTACCGAAGCTCGAGGTCGGCCAGGTGTTAAGGCCGGAGGAGTTTTTGCCGGAGCAGCATTTCACGGCGCCGCCCCCGCGCTACAGCGAATCCCAGCTGGTCAGGACAATGGAGGAGCTGGGCATCGGCCGGCCCAGCACTTACGCCTCCACGATCTCCACTATCGTCGCCAGGCGCTACGTGGTCAAGGAGAACAAGCTGTTCTACCCCACGGAGCTGGGTCAGCTCATCAACGACATCATGAAGACTTATTTCGACGACATAGTGGACATAGAATTCACCGCCAAGATGGAGGAGGACCTGGACCGCGTCGAGGACGGCGAGATAGGCTGGAAAGACGTCCTGCGCGGGTTTTACGGCGGTTTCAGCGAGAAGCTCAAAGCCGCGGAGGAGGCCATCGGCAAGATAGAGGTCGAGGATGAGGTCACCGACGTGATATGCGAAAAGTGCGGCCGGAACATGGTCATAAAGTACGGGCGTTTCGGGAAGTTCCTGGGCTGCCCGGGCTTCCCGGAGTGCCGGAACATCAAGCCGTTCCTGGAGGAGGCCGGGGCGGACTGCCCGCTCTGCGGGGCGAAGGTCATGGTGAAAAAGACGAAGAAGGGCAGGACGTACTACGGCTGCGAAAAGAACCCGGAGTGCCCGTTCATGTCCTGGAACAGGCCGACCGGCGAGGCGTGCCCGGAGTGCGGGGCCTATATGGCGGCAAAGGGGAAAAAGGCGGTTTGCTCGAATCCGGAGTGCGGGTTCAGGAAGGAGATGGAGGGGGAGGAAAATGAATGACCCGCCTGATCATGCTGGAGGGCCTGCCCGGAACGGGCAAGACCACAAATTCCGCTTTCCTGCAAATACAGCTTGAACGCAACGGTTACGGCGCGGATTGGATACACGAGGTTTCCCGCCCGCAGCCACTGCTATTTTTCGGCGAAGCCTGCCTTACCGACGGCGAATACGAGGCTTTTTCGCGGACATACCCGGAAGCCGCGCGCGTTTTCGGCCGCATCGCGGTTTTCCTGAAAAACAGGGTATGGATAGATTTGCCGGAGGCGGAGTGGAATTATCTCGGCCTAATCGGCGAAGACGCTTTCCGGGCCCTAAAAGAATTTGACGCGTGGACTGTCCCTTTGGTAAAATACAAAACGCTCGCCCTGGAAAGATGGGCTTACTTCACGGAAAAGGCTTTGAGAGACGCGGACACGATATATATCCTGGACAGCGCCGTTTTTCAGGCTCAGATATTTTGGTTTCTGTTGAACAACGAGCCGTATGAGGATTTGGAACGCTTCGTCGGTCAGCTCCTTGATATCGTCCGGCCGCTTAACCCCTGCCTGATCTATTTTTACAGAGACGATCCGGAGGCCACTGTCGGCTTCCTAGAAAAAACCCGAGGAATTCAGTGTTTGCAGGACATTTGGGAGCGGGACAAGTCGAAGCCGTATTATCGGGACAAGCCCGCCGGGGCCGAGGGGTTCAGACGCTTTCTGCGGGATTATGCCGCGGCGGCAAAGAAGCTGTTTGAATCGGCGGGATGCGGGAAACTCGCCGTCGAGATTTCGGAGGGGGATTGGCCGCGCTACGAGGACGGCTTGCTGTCTTTCTTAGGAATCGGGCGCAAGCCGGGCCCGGAATCCGTTCCGCAAAGCGGCGTTTACAGGAACGAGGCGCTGGATTGCGCGATTACGGTGGACGGCCTGACGATCACCGACCCCGAGGGAACCGTCAGGAGGCTGACGCCAAAATCCGGCAACGAATATTACACCGAATGCCTGCCGGCAGTCCTTCGCTTTGAGGAACCGGGGCGCATCGTTGTCTCCGGGCGGCAGATATGCGCGCGCTGGACGACGGCGGGAACGGTTTACGAAAAATGCGGGGTTGACCGTTCCTGATATACCACAATCATGTAGGGAACGATCTTAACCGTTCCGGACATATCACAATCGACAGGAGGCGTTCCCATGTTTCCAAACGACAACTTTCTTCTTCAAACCCCGGCAGCCAGGCAAATTTATGAATCGGTGAAAAACCTCCCCCTCATCGACTACCACTGCCACCTCGACCCGCGCGAGATCGCCGAAAACAAGCGCTTCCGCGACATGACCGAGATGTGGCTGGGCGGGGATCACTACAAATGGCGGCTGATGCGGGCGAACGGCGTCCCGGAGGAGTACATAACCGGCGGCGCGGAGCCGTACGAAAAATTCGCCAGGTGGTGCGAGACGCTCGGGGACTGCGTCGGAAGCCCTCTCTACCACTGGACGCACCTGGAGCTGCGCCGGTATTTCGGCTGGGACAAGCTGCTCTCGAAGGAGACGGCCGAAGAGGCCTGGGATTTCTGCAACGGCGTCCTTGCTCAGGCGGACTTCTCCGTCTGGGGGATACTCCGGAAATTCCACGTCGAGACGCTCTGCACGACCGACGACCCGTCGGACGACCTGCGCTGGCACGCGCAGATCAGGGCCTCCGGGCTGCCCTGCTCCGTGCTCCCCGCCTTCCGGCCGCCAAACGACCTCGGCGCGGACGCGCCCGGGTTCGCGGCATACGCGGGGAAACTGGCCTCGCTGACCGGCGTGAAAATCGCCGGGTTTTCGGACTTGCGCAAGGCGCTGGCCGCCAGGATCGGCTTTTTCCACGAAAATGGCTGCCGCCTGGCGGACTGTTCCCTCGAAGGTTACGCCTACGCGGAATCGACGCCGGCGGAGCTGGACGAGATCGTCGGCGGAGCGCTTTTGGGCCGGCCCGCCGACCGGCTCGGGGCCCGCAAATTCATGACCGCCCTGCTGCTGGCCCTCTCCGCGGAATACTCCGGGCGCGGCTGGGTCTCGCAGCTGCGTTTCGGCTCGCTTCGCAACGTCAATTCCCGCATGACGCGCCTCCAGGGGCCTGCCGCCGGGTACGACTCCATCAGCGACGAGCCGTTCGCACTCCATCTGGCTAATCTGCTGAACGCCATGGAGGAGCGCGAAAGCCTGCCCAAGACCATCATGTACACCTTGGATCCTTCGGCCAACGGGGCCGTGGCGTCGATGACCGGGAATTTCCAGGGAGGCGGGGTAAAAGGAAAGATGCAGTTCGGAAGCGCGTGGTGGTTCAACGACACCAAGGCGGGGATGCGCGCGCATATGACGGCCTTGGCTGACATGGGGCTGCTGGCGCGGTTCGTGGGGATGACGACGGATTCCCGGAGCTTCCTGTCCTACACGCGGCACGAGTATTTCCGGCGGGTGCTGGCGGGACTTATGGGCGAATGGGTTGAAAACGGCGAGTTCCCGGCGGACATGGCGAAGCTGGCGAAGATCGCCGGGGACATTTCCTATTTCAACGCCAGGGAATATTTCGGGTTTTGACATATCGGGAGCCGTGGATATAATGAGCGATGAAATAAGGCGTATACTGTCATGTTATAGTTTTGCCGCAAAAGACGCCCACAGTCTGAACAATGACAACGACGTCTTCAGAGTTACGGACGACAGGGGAAACCGCTATTTTCTGAAAATATACGGAAACGACAACGACTATGACATTATACCGGGTGAAAGAATCTATCACACATACGAGCAAGTGCGGATCGAATCGGAGATATTGAACCTGCTGTCAACCGGCGGGATGAAAACGGCGGTTCCGGTCAGCAACAAGAAAGGCGAGTTTGTGACGGCGCTTGCTCCGGGTGTGAACGGCGGACCTTCCCCGTATGCCATGGTGACATCTTTTATTGAAGCGCCTCCCATGACTCTTACGGCGGAGACTGCCTATCTCGCGGGCGTTACCGCCGCCCGGCTGCACTTGGAATCCGAAAGGAAACTTCTTTCTCTCGCCGTTAAGCGTCCGCATAAACGTAAGGACTACGTGCTGAAAATGCGGAACCGCCTGGCGCAGGGAGTGACGGCAAACGTTTTTACCGGAGCGCAGTTTGAAATGATAAGCCAGTGCTGCGGCGTCGTGTTGGATTGCATGAACCGGCTTGACGAAGACCCGGAACACAATGTCGGCCTCGTTCATACAGACATAATTCCCGGAAACTGCATGTGCACGCCTGAGAGGGTAATACCGGTGGATTTTTCACGCTGCGTTTATTCGTATTATCTGTATGACCTGGGCGAAATGTGCTTCCACTCAGACTTTGGAGGTTCATCCCCCGATTTGCGGAATGCTGTCCTGCGCGGGTATCATTCCGTGAAACCCCTAAAAAAAGAACATCTGTTTATGATTCAGGCATTTTTCTTTATGTTCCTTATGACAGTGCTGGCTGTGGGCATTGATGCGGGGCAGAGCGCGTGGAGAGACGGCTTGCTGAAATGGCTGGCCGCCGAGGTTCATCCGGGCTTGATTTCGGGCAGGGGCTGGTCTGACGCGGCGTATTGACGCCGCGTTGCGTTGTGGATATAATGTATGCGTTGCGTTGTGGATATAATGCGCGCGAAGGAGTCGATAAAATGGAGACGACAAACGTCAGCTTCCGCATGGACAAAAAGCTGAAAAAGCAAGCGGAGACGGTTTTTGACGAAATGGGCATGAACATGACCACGGCGTTTACGATATTCACGAAGGCCGTCGTCAGGCAGGGAAAAATCCCGTTTGAGATCGCCATAGACCCGTTTTACAGCGAGGCGAACCAAAAATGGCTGGCGGAAGCCATTGCCGACCTGGATGCGGGGAGGGATCTGATCGTTAAAACATTGGATGAATTAAAGGACATGGAAGATGAATAAGCGTATTGTGTTCCAGGGCCGCGGCTGGGACGATTACGTCTATTGGCAGGCGGAAGATCGCCGGACGCTGAAAAAGATCAACAGCCTGATCCAGGATAATAACATCGAAATTGTTCAATGCCGCAGCCATTATGACGATAAATAATGGCAAGCGCCGATCCTCATCTTTGCCATTTGCGCTCAACCCTCCCGCGTGCTATAATGGGCCTATCTTTTGAGGGGGAGGCGCTTCCTTGGGACGCGTTATCGCGATAGCAAACCAAAAGGGCGGGGTCGGCAAGACGACCACGTGCGTCAACCTCAGCGCCTGCCTGGCCCAGCTCGGCAGGAAGACTTTGGCCGTGGACGCGGATCCCCAGGGGAACACCACCAGCGGCCTCGGGGTCGACAAGGACGGCCTGGAATTCAGCGTGTACGACCTGCTTCTCGGCCAGTGCTACACGGAGGACGCCCTGCGGCCCACGTCCGTGGACGGCCTGACGCTCCTGCCGTCGAACATAGACCTCTCCGGCGCGGAGATCGAGCTCATCTCCGCCGAACGGCGCGAGTACGTTCTGAAGGGCATTCTGGACAACGCCAAGTACCTCTACGATTATGTGATAATCGACTGTCCGCCGTCGCTCGGCATCCTGACGCTTAACGCGCTGACCGCGGCCGACGGGATAATCGCGCCCATCCAGTGCGAGTATTACGCGCTGGAGGGCCTGACGCAGCTTTTGCGCACGGTGGAGCTGGTGCAGAAGCGGCTGAACCCGTTTTTGAGGCTGGACGGCATTTTGTTCACCATGTTCGACGGCCGCGCTAACCTGTCGATGCAGGTCGTGGACGAGGTTAAAAAGCACATGCCCGGCGACGTGTTCGCCACGATAGTCCCGCGGAACGTCCGCCTCTCCGAGGCGCCGAGCCACGGCCTGCCCGTCACCCTCTACGACCCGCGCTCCAGGGGGGCGGAGGCGTATCAGGCGCTGGCGCTGGAGGTTTTGGGGAGAAAGTCATAAACGGAGGCGCACATGTCCACCTCGAGTTCGATAAAAAAGGGCCTCGGAAAGGGCCTCGGCGCGCTTATCACCAGCGCGCAGGAGACGCCCGGCGGGGGCGTCGTGACCGTCGACATCAACAGCATTGAGCCGAACCGCCAGCAGCCCCGGCAATATTTCGACGACGGGGCGCTGCGCGAGCTGGCCGACTCGATACGCGAGTTCGGCATCATCCAGCCGCTGATCGTCCGGGAGGAGAGCGGCTTCTTCTCCATCATAGCCGGGGAGCGGCGCTGGCGGGCCGCGCGCATCGCCGGGCTTCGGGAGATCCCCGTCGTCGTGAAGGAGTACAGCGAAGCCGAGACTTTGCAGATCGCCCTGATCGAGAACCTCCAGCGCGAGGACCTGAACCCCGTGGAGGAGGCCATGTGCTACAAGCGGCTGATGGACGACTATTTTTTCAGCCAGGACGGCATCGCCGCGAAGATCGGCAAGAGCCGCAACTCCGTGTCCTACGCGCTCGGCCTGCTGAACCTGGAGCCGGGCGTCCTCGAATATCTCAAGGACGGGCGGCTGACCCCGGCGCACGGGCGCGTGCTGCTCCAGCTTAAGGACGGCGCCCTCCAGACCGCCGCGGCCGCGAAGATCGCGGAGAGCGGCATGAGCGCGCGGGAGGCGGAGAAGCTGGCCGCGGCCGTCATAAACAAGGCGGAGGCCGGCCGGGACAAGGCGCCCGCCAGGGCAAAAACCGCCCCGTTCCTGTACAGGGGCTTCGAAGACGAGCTGAAAAACATCCTGGGAACTAAGGTGCGCGTCAGGGACGGGAAAAACGGCGGCGGGAAGATAGAGATAGATTATTATTCCCCGGAGGATCTGGACAGGCTGCTGGGAATGTTCAGGAATATGCGGGAGTGAAAGCGACTACGGCGAGTCCGGGGCGCCGGACTCGCCGTAGATTATTCGCCGCGCTCAGAATGACAAAAAGGGGTTTATAGAGGTTACTGTAAACAGCTATACCGGAGTGCTAAAACATTAGATCATAGGAACTAAGGAGAGTTCACATGCCTGACAATCTGGCGGCGTACACCTCATGGGCTGCGGTATTTATGATCCCCCTTCTCACGGCGGCGGTCATAGCCCTGATCGTAGTCGTCCTCGGTCTCAAAAGGCGGATCGACCGTTTCATGGGCGCGAAGAGCGAAAGCCGCGACATCGAGGCCATGCTTCTGGAATACCTGGAGTACGCCCGCGCGATCGACGCGCGCCACGCCGACCTCCTGGACGAGATAGAGCAAATCAATGACTGCCTCGCGTTCTGCGTCAGCAAGGTCGGCTTTGTGCGTTTCAACCCGTTCAAGGAAATGGGCGGCGACCTGTGTTTCGCGCTGGCTCTGCTGGACGGCAGCGACAACGGCGTCGTCATAAGCGCCATCCACGGCCGCGACGCTTCGTACACCTATGCCAAGGAGGTCGCGGCCGGGAAGTGCGAGCGGGGCGTATCCGCGGAGGAGCAGCAGGCCATCGACATGGCGCTGAGGGGATGAGGCAAATCACCGCCGCCCGGCCGCCGGCACAAGGTCCTCCAGGATTTCGTCCAGCGTATATGGAAAGACGAACCCGTCCGCCAGAAGATCTATCACCTCGAGGGCCTCGTCCTCGCGCTCCGCGAAGTACCTCGTTTCGGAGGCGTATCCGCCGGCGGAGAATTCCTCGATCTTGACGCCGTACTCCACGTCGCCGCCCTCTCCCCGGCAGACCGCCAAATGATATTTGAGCCTGAACTCTGAGCCGTCCGGCGTCATTACGTATGATTGAGCGACGCTTCTGCGATCCATATGTATCCTCCTTTGTTATAATCCGTCTACCCGATAGCCCGGCCGGACAGCTTGCTCCGGAATATTTCCTTGATCAGTATCTCGTTCGCGTTGTCGGTGCGCAAGAACACCGCCATTTTTTTGAGTATGTCGAAAGCAACCTGGAGCTGCTCGGGGCTGAAATCCGACAAAACCGTTCTGGCCGCCACGTCGCTCGTAAGCTCGTTCTTGCCGAACAGCAGATAATCCGCCGAAACCCCCGTCTTTTCGCACAGGATCGCGACCGTTTCCATCGCGAACCCGTTGACGCCGTGCTCGACCGTGCCCAGATACTGCCCGGACACGCCGATCATCGCGGCGAATTTCGCCTTTGTCATACCCATGTCCGTACGTATTTTCTCTACACGTTTCCCGAATTCCTTTCTCATAATTTTCCCCCTCGGTGCATTCTATAGTTGATTCTTTGACGCGCTCATTATAAACTAATACCAATTCAGACACATGTCCTGCATACGTGAAAAAAGATATGCTCGAATCGCAATGCGTATGATATAATAAAGTCGTTTCGATTTGAAATGAGCTGAAAACGAGCGCGAAACGACTGTTGTTCAGGGGCGTTTTGCGCGAAGTTTGAAGCTCAATTTCAAACGAAACGACTATATTCACAAAACAGCGGTCGTACAAAAGAAAAGAGGAGGCTTCCGCGTATGATGGATACAAGCGTGAAAAAGCCCATGCCGCTGCTGTTGATCGACGACGACGTGGCGGAATGCATCAAATACAAGGAGGCTTCTCTGCACAGGGACGACGTCCGCTTCGTGGGGATGACCGCGTCCAGCAAGGAGGGCATCCAGTATGTCAGGGACCATATGCCGGAGGGCGTTATCCTCGATATCGAGCTGCACAGGGGAGTGGGTTCCGGGCTGGAGTTTCTGGACGAGCTTCGCGAACTGGAGCTGCCGTTTCTGCCGATATTGCTGGTGATCACCCACAACTCCTCCTCCTTGCTCTACGACACCGTCAGGGACAGGGGCGTGGATTTCATATTCTACAAGCGGCAGGCGGACTACCGCGCGGACATGGTCATCGACTGCGCCGTGGCTTTGCGCAAAACGCTGATGACGTCGTACCGGCCGGGCATGCCCAAGGAAATGCAGACGATCGAATCGCCGGAGGCGCTGAAAACGCGGATAATGGCCAAGATCGAGGCGGAGCTCGGCCTCATAGGGGTCGGCGTACATATGAAGGGCTGGAAATACCTCCGCGAGGCTATATACCTTCTTATCGCCAAGCCCGGCGGCGACGACGACTCCGTGTTTTCGAAGATCGCCGTCGAGTACAAGGTCTCCAACAGCACCGTCAACCGCACCATGCAGAACGCGATCAACAACGCGTGGCGCTTCACGAGCGTCGAGGACCTGCAGAGCCACTACACGGCCCGCATCAGCTATAAGACGGGCGTCCCCACGCCGACGGAGTTTGTGTTCTACTATGCCGATAAGATAAAAAAATTCCTGTGAGGAGATCCAAAATAAATAATTTATTTGGACAAATGGCCGCGCGAACGCCGAGTTTGCGCGGCTCTTTCCTTTGTGTAAGCGGCTGTTTCAAAATATGAAATAAATTATTTCATATGAAACAGTTTATTTATCCATGCAATGTATCTGTTTGCATTCATTTGCATACATTTGCAATCCGCGCTCGAACCGCCTTTTCAGACGGCGGGTTTAATATTGTTTCAACAGCGAATTAAGTCGAAAAACAGGGAGAGGAGGGAGAGTATGGCTACTTTTATGGCTATTTGGCAGTACGTGTGCGATTGTTTCAGAGACGTTTTCAAGTAAGCCATCACGCCTACATAAGCTCCGCATAACCCATAAGCTAAATTGCAATAAGCCGGCCTTAAGCGCCGGCTTTTTTCTTGCTTGACCCCTACGCGCAAAAGCATTATACTTGACATAACTTTACAAACCGAAGATAAAGGCGTGAAAAGCTATAAACAAAAGGTGTCCTTATGTCATACATTGAAATGGTCTGTTCCTTTACCAAATTCGTAACGATGACTTCATGCGGGCTCGTCATATACGGCAAAATATTGGCCCCCGTTGGCATCCCGCGGAAAAGATGGGTGTTTACGGGTGTTCTTGCCATACTTATATCGGCGGCGTTCGCGTTTTTGAACACGCGCGTGCGCACCTATCAGTTGTTTCTGGCGTCATCGCTCTTTTTCGGGATCGTCTGCGCGGCGGTCACCGGAAGGAGGCTCGACTTTTCTTTGACTCTGACCTCCCTTTCCATGTGCGTCAGCATAGTCTTTTTCGCCGTGTCGGTTCTGGTCGTTTCGCTTCTCTCTGGGACGCTGATCACCAAAACGCCCAAGAATATTTTATATGTCCTGGGGATATTGACCGCCGACGGGCCCAAGAACCTGCTTCTGTACTTTTTTTACAGCGCGGGTCAGGTCGTCCTGACCTTCGTCTTTTTTTCCATCCGGCGCTTCCGCCGCGGTTTTCCTTACATATTGGGCAAGTACACCATCTTTTTCGGGTTGATTATCATGGGGATCGTTTTGTATATGGCCGCCTTGATAGGGAACGCGAAAAACAACGCCGCCCTGACGGTGCAGGTGTTCGGCATACTGCTCTGCGGCGCCGGCGTCATAACGTGGGTCGTCAGAAGGATCAGGACGTACTATCTGCGAAGGGTCAGGGAAAGCAACGTGGAATCGCTCGAGGACGAGCTCAGGCGGAAAAACGGCCTGATCGAGAGGCTCTCCGCCGAGAACCTGGCCGTATACTCCGTAAATCACGCCCTAAGCCACAAGCTGTCCGCGCTGGAGCTTCAGATCATGGGGCTGGCGTACCGGGCGGGCGCGGGCGAAGGCGCGGAAGCCGCCCCGGAATACGCGGAGATACTCGGGCAGCTCAGGGCCATGGCGAAGGATTACGGGGACGAGCTCAAAAAAAACCCCGGCGGGAAGAAGCTCCCCGCGACGAAGGTCCCTTCCGTGGACGCCATTCTGGAGTATTGGCGCATAGAGACGCGCAAGCGGGAAATCGGGTTCGATTTGAAAATCAACGGCAGCATCCTGCATATGACCGAGAGCGCGATACCGGCGGACAGGCTGGACACGCTTGTCGGCGACCTCGTGAAGGACGCCGTGCTCGCCGTGGACGAGGCTATAGGCGGGCGGCGCGGAGTTTTGGTCCTCCTGGGCCTGGAGGGGGAACACTACGGGCTGACCGTGTTCGACAGCGGCGTGGAGTTCGCGGTTGGCACCTTGCTGGCCCTGGGCCTCGGGCGGGTCACGACCCGCGGGGATACGGGGGGCGGCGGCATCGGCTACATGACGGTTTTCGAAACGATGAGGGAATGCAAGGCAAGCCTTATCATCTCCGAAATGCGGCCCACCGGCGGCTCCGGCTTCACAAAGTCGGTCACCGTCCGTTTCGACGGCAAAAACGAGTACAGGATCGAGTCCTACCGCGCGGAGGAGATCAGGCGCGCGAACGCGGGGAAAAGGGAGTCGGTACTGATTTCAGATTAAAACTTCACAGGCGGAGCGCAGCAAAACGCCGGGGAGTGTTTTGCGTTGACAGACCAAAACGCCGGGGAGTGTTTTGCGTTGACAGACTGTGAAGTTTTTTTTAGCCATTCAACTTTATAATATCCGCATTGTCATTCTGAGCGAAGCGAAGAATCTTAAGACCCTTCGCTTCGCTCAGGGTGACAGATCATGACAAACGCATGAACATACAAATTGCACAACGGATGTAGGGCGCGCCGACCCCGGCGCGCCGGGCTTGCAACAATATTCATTGCAAATAGCGCCAATTTAGCGGAACGGCGCGCCGGGGTCGGCGCGCCCTACAACATAAGGAACTCTAATTTTATGCAGAAATACTTTAATGCGTTTGTCGTGGGTGACAGATTAAAAGGTCTTTTTTAAGTTGAACAGCTATAATATAATCGAGATTCGTATGACGGTCGGTTCGGGATGATCGTGCGCGGCAAAATTGCGCGGCAAATTTGCCGCATCCCACCCGGTATGAGAATTTGACAAATCCGCGGGAATCGGTTATATTTACTTTACGGTCCGCCATGAAGGCGGAAATGATACATAAAAAATACGGCATAAAAACGGAAACCCGACCATTTCTATAACTGAGCCAGGAAGGCTTTCGCCCGCCCCAGGCGGGCTGACGCGCGGCTTATTTATCATTTGGGGAGGTTTTTTTATGTCCGGCGTAAAAAAAATGATCTACACGGCGCTCTTTATCGCGCTCGGCGTCGTTATCCCGACGGCGCTGCACTCGATACCCAACGCCGGCGGCGTGTTCCTTCCGATGCACATCCCGGTGCTGCTGTGCGGACTGATCTGCGGGTTCCCTTACGGCCTTGTCTGCGGCATAGCGGCCCCGCTCCTGTCGAACCTTTTGACCGGTATGCCGCCCGCCGCCATGCTGCCGTCCATGCTCGCCGAGCTGGCCGCTTACGGCGCGGTTTCGTCGCTTCTGATACGCGTTGTCCGCACCAAGAATATATACGCCAACGTCTACGCCGCGCTGACGGGGGCCATGCTGTCGGGCAGGGTCCTCTACGGCGTACTGAACGCCCTGATCTTCAGGGCGGGCAACTATTCCGCGCGGATGTGGGCGGCCGCGGCCTTTGTCACGGCCGTGCCGGGGATCGTCATACAGATAGTTCTGATACCCGCGGTCGTTTTTGCGCTCGCCAGGGCGAAGCTGGCCGACGGCGCGGTTTTCCGGCAGGCGGCGCGCAAATGACCCGCTGCGGCCCAATGTCGGCAGGTTATCACCACAACGAACAGTGTATCTAAAACAAACATTTTTGTAGGGCCGGGGTTCCATCCCCGGCCGCAAAAAGCCCTGGTTTGCGTGTGCGCGGGCGGGCGTGGAAACCCGCCCCTACGATATTTGTGTGACTGTTCGTTGTAATGTTATACCGAAGTGTGAAAACATTTGCCGACGACGAGCCGATTCGACGAACGCTTCAGCGGCGAATCGGCGACAGAGGAGGTTAATGTTTTCGCACTCCGGTATAATAGAGGTTGCCATGGGTGCAAATTTTCGCGGCATATCGTAGGGGACGCCCCATGGGCGTCACGGCGCCTGTAAATTTTCGATAATAACGGGACGCCGAGGGCGGCGTTCCCTACAAAACGACTGTATATTAGCGTATCTCATGAAAAATTTGCTGCACACGGTTGCCATTGATTCGCGGCGTTTAGAGGCAAGTCATTCTTGCACGGCGCGGTCCCGTTTTCATGTTCAGGCTAAAGGGCGGCGGGAAGGATTCCGGGAGATACATGCCGGATGCCGAAAACATTTACCGACGACGAGCCGATTCGACGAACGCTTCTGCGGCGAATCGGCGACAGAGGAGGCTGATGTTTTCGCACTCCGGTATAGCAGGGGATGCCCCTCTTGTCATTCTGAGGCGAAGCCGAAGAATCTTGCTTTGAGTGACCTCGAAAACGAGCATTAAGTAAAGGCAAAAAGCAAAGGAAAAAAGGAGTAAAAACAGGAAAGTAAAGGGAAAGAAGACAACGGACAAACACAAAGAGAAAGGAAGAAAAAGGAGCCCCAAAAAGGGCGTGCAGCAGCAAGCACATGAAAAGTGAAGATTTTCAGGCGCAAGTAAGGAGTCAATAAACAAAAGGACACAAGAGCTTAGGCGGCGCAGTCCAAACAAAGGAGCGCGTCAAGATCGAACAAGTTTTGATCAATCAAAAAAGCAAGCTGTGCGTCGAGATGGATATTGACGGCCGCGAGGGTGGTAAGTAAGGAAATACGCTTTTTACCGCGAACGCGAGTATTTTCGACGGCATAGTCAATGAGGATAGGGTCATTAACGCGCTCGGCGGCGGTGCGCTGTTTCATATTGTCCTTCCAGGCGAGGGACCCGCGCGGGATTTTGGTAAACAAGCGGAGATCCCAATCTGGCTTAGTGTAAATGACGCGGCCATAAGAGGAAGGCGAACAGGAAGCGCAGGCTTCACATGGCTCCAAACCTCCGGCGATTCTGGGGCAGCGCCATTTAAGGCGGCAGCGGTCTTTACAGAAGCCATGATAAACCATTGACCGACCGCCGGGGCAAACGGGAACGCCGTTATCATTAATACGCAAAGAGGGCGGATACTTTTTGCGGTTATCATTATTATTATCTGGGTTGTTTTTGGGGTTGAGAGCGATAACTGCGTTTAAGCCCCAGTGGTTAAGCAATTCATATGTAGCGTAGTTGTCACTGGCGCTGTCGGAGATGAACGTATCTATATGTGAGTACCCTCGGAAAGTCAAAAACCGCATAAAAGCTGTCATTCTGAGCGTAAGCGAAGAATCTTTCCCTTATTGTTCAATACAGCTTCTGTTCCTCCGTGTAATACGTCGTCTTGGAGACTATCCTGTCCGTCCTGATCGGAAACCCCGTCTCCGTCACTTTAAGCGCCTTGTTGTGCACCTTCAGGAAGCTCCGCTCCTCCCCCGAGATTATGTCCGGGGAAACGGCTTTGATCGACTCCACCGCGCTCCGCAGGACGGAGCCTATGGCGGCGTGGAGGGCGGCCATGACCTCCGCGGGTATCCTGCCGACCAGGGAGTTCGGCGAGACGCGGGCAGCCCACAGTATCTCGTCCGCGTAGGCGTTCCCGATGCCCCTGACCACGCTCTGGTCGATCAGGAAGGCCTTGACGTTGGTCATGGGGTTCCGCCCGGCCGCCTTCAGGAAATAGTCCGGGGTGAACCCGGCGCCGAAGGCGTCCGGGGCCTTGCTTGCCGCGGGCTTGTACTTGATCGTGCACAGCCCGCCCGGGTCGCTGAACACAAGGGTTTCGTTCTCAAATTCCAGGGTTAAAATCCTGTATTTGATTTTGGCCGCATCTTTGACGGGCACGATCGAGATCTGCCCGTTCAGCATCAAATGCGCCGCGAGGACCCGCATGTCCCCGAAGTCGAAGAGCAGTTCCTTCCCGAAGCGGCCGACCCCGACGAGCTCCCGGCCTATGAGTTCGCTTTGCAAAACGGACTGCGGCCGGCTGACCTTGTTCATGCTGAACACCTGGAGCCCGGCCAGACGTTTGGAGGTCAGCCGGGCGGGGATGTTGGTTTTGAAGACTTCCAGATCGGGAAGTTCGGGCATGGGGGCCTCCTTGGCCGGCGGATTTGCCTTGCGATATAGTTATCGAAAACTACGCAAGACTGTCGATCTTATGAAGGATATCGGATATGCAGTCATCGTCCAGAGCTTCTCTTTCCTACCCCACCTCCGAAAAATCGATATACCTCCGGCCGTTTTCCTCTATGAACTCCTTCCGCGCACGGATGTTGTCGCCCAGAAGCGTCTCGAACATCTCCTGCGTGGCCTTGACCTCGTCCGGCGTGACCAGAATCAGTCGCCGGGTCTCCGGGTTCATGGTGGTCTGCCACATCATCTCCGGCTCGTTCTCGCCCAGGCCCTTGGAGCGCTGGATCGTATATTTCTGGAGCTTCGCGGCGATCTCGTTCTTCTGCCTGTCCGTGTAGGCGAAGAAGGTCTTTTTGCCCGACGTTATCTCGTAGAGCGGCGACTCGGCGATGTATATCTTTTTGGCGCTTATGAGGCCGGGCGTCAGGCGGTAGAGCATCGTCAGCAGCTCCGCGCGGATATGGAACCCGTCCACGTCCCCGTCGGTGCAGATGATGACCTTGTTCCAGCGGAGCTGGCTCAGGTCGAAGGTGGCTATGTCCTGATTCTGGTGCTGGTGTTTGGTTCTTATCTCCACCCCGCAGCCCAGCACGCGCAACAGGTCGGTTATTATATCGTTGCCGAATATTTTGTCGTAATCGGCTTTCAGGCAGTTGAGTATCTTCCCGCGCACGGGCATGATGGCCTGGAACTCCGCGTCGCGCCCGAGCTTGCAGGAGCCGAGGGCGGAATCCCCCTCCACGATGTATATCTCCCGCCGGTTCGTGTCCTTCGTCCGGCAGTTCACGAACTTCTCCACGCGGTTGTTCATGTCGATGGTTCCGGTCAGTTTCTTTTTGATGGATATGCGGGTCTTTTCGGCCGTCTCCCGGCTGCGCTTGTTGACCAGGACCTGGGCGGCGATCCTGTCGGCCTCAGCCTTGTTTTCTATGAAGTATATCTCCAGCCGCTTTTTCAGGAAGTCCGTCATGGCCTCCTGGATGAATCTGTTTGTTATGGACTTCTTCGTCTGGTTCTCGTAGCTGGTGACCGTGGAAAAGGAGCTGGAGATCAATATCAGGCTGTCCTCCACGTCCGCGAAGGTGATCTTTTTCTCGTCCTTCCTGTACTGCCCGGCGTTTTTAAGGTACGCGTCCACGGCCGACACGAAGGCCGAGCGCGCCGCCTTGTCCGGCGAGCCGCCGTGCTCGAGCCAGCTGGAGTTGTGGTAATACTCAATGACGTTCACTTCGTTCGAGAAACAGAACGCCACCTCGAGCTTCAGCTTATATTCCGGCTTGTCCTCCCTGTCGCGGCCTTTGGTCTCATAGGCGAACAGGCACGGCTCCGTCAGGGCCGTCCCGGCGGCCAGCTCGTTTATATAGTCGCGGATGCCGTTTTCGTAGAGGAATTCGAACGTTTCGCCGCTCTCCTCGTCGGAAAGGACGAACAGAAGCCCGGAGTTCACTATGGCCTGCCGTTTCAGAGTGTCCTTGTACCAGTCCAGCGGCACGTCTATGTCCGTAAAGACCTCCCTGTCCGGCCGCCAGGTAGTGGCGGTTCCGGTCTCCCGGCCGGCGGCTTTCCGCTTTATGAGCCCGCCGACGTTCTCGCCCTTCTCGAAATGGAGCATATAGTGCCAGCCGTCCCGCAGGACGTCCACGTCCATATATTCGGAGCTGTACTGCGCGGAGCACAGGCCTAGCCCGTTCAGGCCGAGGCTGAAGGAGTAGCTCTCCTCCTCGCTGTTGTCGAACTTCCCGCCGGCGTAGAGCTCGCAGTAGACCAGCTCCCAGTTGTACCTTTGCTCGATGGGGTTATAGTCCACGGGGCAGCCGCGGGCGTGATCCTTCACGGTCACGGACTTGTCCGCGTGCCGGGTGATCTCGATCTTTTTACCGAAACCCTCCCTGGCCTCGTCGATGGAGTTGGAGATTATCTCGAAAATGGAGTGCTCGCAACCCTCCAGCCCGTCCGAGCCGAAGATGACGGAGGGGCGCTTGCGCACGCGGTCGGCGCCCTTCAGGGACGTGATGCTCTCGTTGTCGTAGGTTTTTTTCGCGCTCAAGGCGGATTCTCCCGTAGGTTTTTTGTTTTCGATCTATATATTAACCCATGCTTTTTCCGTTTGTTCTTACCCGTATATCCTATATTATGGTCCTGGGCAAGTCAACCCCGGAAAAGAATCAGGGTGCGGCGTATCCCAGGAAAATTTACCGCATCCACGGTTTGCCCCGTCATTCCTGTATGATTTTTTCCCTCTCCAGACGCCTGTATTGCAGCTGCGACCGCCTTGCCGCGCGGAAAATCCCGATCCCGGCCAGCAGGCCGAACATGAAGAAGAAAAGCGAGAACCCGGCCGGCACATGCACGCCGTAGGGATCAGCCAAAGCCATGAAAAAATTGATTCCCTGAATCAGCGCCATGCACCACTCCAGGACACACACGGGATACATAAAACACGCTACCCTTTTGTAGTGCCCGATGCGCGAGCCGATGTCGGTGTAAATCTCAAAATCGCCGTCGCAGGCCTTCTTGCGGTAATATGCCCACCTGAACCAGGTCGACACGACCTCAGCGCCCGTTTCCTCCAAAAAGCGCAGATACGGCCGGCTGCCGGCGCTTGCGGCGGCCTGCGGCAGCAGCTCGATGCGGTAGACATACTCCTCCGGCGGTCCCTCGGAGAACTGGTACACGCCTAAAAAGAACGAGTCCATCATCCAGCCGTGCCTCGCCATGTCGTTCAGCCACGCCTCTTCCTTCTCAAAGTCGAAAAAGAGCTTGAAAACGCGTTTTACCATTTCTATCCCTCCCGAATATATACCGGAGTGCGAAAACATTAACCTCCTACGTCGCCGACACGCCGCTGAAGCGTTCGTCGTGTCGGCTCGTCGTCGGTCGTCGTCTGTAAATGTTTTCAGTATCCGGCGCGGCCGGCGGCCGGACACGGCCCGTTAGACCGTCCGCCGCTTTCGTTGTTTAGCCCTGTTCCCGCCAGCGTTTCGCGCCCGATCGCGAGAAGCTCGTCAAGCCTCGCCGTCTCGCCCTCCAGCGCGCTCATGCCCGGCCGCGTGACGCGGTAGAGCTTCTTTCTCTCGTCGCCGCCCGCCGCCTCTATCCAGCCTTTGTCCAAAAGCAGGCTGATCGCGCCGTAGAGCGTGCCCGCGCCGAGGTTCACCCGGCCGCGCGTGGCGTCGGAAACGTGCTGCATAACTCCGTATCCGTGCCTCGCCTCGCACAGCGAGAGCAATATCAGGTAAGTCGCCTCGGTCAGCGCCCCCCGCTCGAAACTTTCAGGCATATCGTCACCTCCGCGGTACATACTATATCGACATACGTAATAATATTATATCAGCTAACGTAATAATGTCAAGCGACATTTTGCGCTTGTCATATTCCGCATTGAAAAACCTCCCGCCATGCTGTAAAATACAGGGACACATCTTTGAATACGGGTGAAGCCATGAAGCGGCACGAAAGGCGCCGGCGGCTTAAGGCCGCGGGTTTGGTGGTTATCTTCGCGGCGGCGGTTTGCGCCGCGCTCGTGCCGGGCCGGTATCCGCTGAAATATTTCGGCCTTATTCGCGGGTACGCCGGGGAATACGGCCTCGATCCGGCTTTTGTCTGCGCGGTCATACATACGGAGAGCAAGTTCCGCGAGGACGCGCTCTCCCCAAAAGGCGCGAGCGGCCTCATGCAGATCACCAGGCCGACCGCCGACTGGATAGCCGGCCAGATCGGCCTCAACAACTACAGCTACGACGGCATCTTCGAGCCGTCGCTCAACATAAGGCTCGGCTGCTGGTATATCAGCTGGCTCCTGGAGCGCTACGGCGGGGACGAAAAGCTGGCCCTCGCGGCGTATAACGCCGGGATCGGCAACGTGGACAAGTGGCTCCTGGACCCGGATTACGCCTCCGGCGAAAACGGCCTGGGCTTTATTCCGTTCAGGGAGACGCGGGACTTCGTCAGCCGCGTCGCGAGCGGCGAAAAAGTCTACGGCGTTCTGATAAAAATTATGGGAAGGTTCCTATGATAAACCGAAACTTTACACGATGTATTGCGCGTCTGTCGGCGCTGGTTATACTGACGGTTTTTCCGGCGGGCTGCGCCGGGCTTTATCAGCAGCCCGAGGCGGTTTTGCCGACGCCAGTTCCCGCGGCGGCGGCCGCGCCTTCCTTCGCCGCCCCGGCCCCCACGCCGCTGGTCCCCATCCCGGGCGGCACCGTGAACCTGACGATGCGCCCGCCCGTGACGCTGAACCCCTTGCTTAACGCGGACGAGTCCGTGGACGACGCGCTGAAGCTGGTCTTTGAACCTTTGGCTAAGATCGACGGGAATTTCCGGCCGCAGCCCAACATCGCCGATTTCGAGTTCGCGGCCGACGGCATGAGCGCCGTGATCTCCCTTAAAAGCGGCGTGGCCTGGAGCGACGGCGAGCCGGTCACGTCGGCGGACGTCGACTACACCCTCTCCATTTTGCGCGAAGCCCCGGAGGACGCCATATACGCCGGGAATGTGAAGAACATCGCCGCCTGGACGGTCCTCAGCGACCGCTCCGTCAAACTGACCTTCCTGTCGCCGCTGGGCGGGCAGTTCTATATGTTCGATTTCCCCGTCATCCCCGCCCGTTATTACAGGGACAACCCGGACGCCGACATGAACCCCTTGGGCGACGGGCTCTACCAGTTCGAGAGCTACACGGCCCGCAAGGACATGCTTCTCGTGCGGAACGAAAACTATTTTGGCCCAAAGCCGTACATCTCCACCGTCCGCTTCGTCCTGACGCCCGACCGGGACACGGCGCTCGACGCCTTCGGGCGCGGCCTGATCGACGCGCTCCCCGCCGGGATCTCGGACTGGGGCCGGTTCCTCGGGCGCTTTCGCGGCGCCTCCGCCGGCCTGGACGAGTATGATACGCTCGATTTCGAATTCATAGGCTTCAACTTCGAAAACCTCTACATCCGGGACAAAAACGTCCGCGAGGCGGTCTGCCGCTGTGTCGACGCGGACGCGATCCTGAACGACACCTACCTCGGCCGCGCGCGGCGCGCTTTGGCCCCGGTGAACCCCGCGTCGTGGCTCTATGAGGGCGGCGCCCGAACCTATCCGTTCGACCTTTCCGCCGCGAAGGCCCTTATGGACAAGGCGTATTCCGGCAACCCGGTCTCCTTCCGCCTGCTGGTCAACGAGGAAAACGCCGAGCGTCGCCAGATCGCCTCGGCCCTGGCCGCCAACCTGGAGCAGATCGGCGTCGGCGTGGACCTGCAAGTCCTGCCCTTCGGCGAATTCACCGCGAAGATCCAGGCGAAGGAGTTCGACCTGTTCGTGGGCGGGTACCGGCTTTCCGCCTTGCCCGACCTCGGCTTCCTGTTCGCCTCGGACGCGGGCAACGGGGAGGGGAACGTGCTCTCGTACAGCGACAGCCTGACGGACGCGCTTCTGAAGGTGACGCGCTCCGCCGCCGGGGACGCCGCCTTCAAAAGCGACATGGGCGCGCTGCAAAAGCGGATCGCCTCCGAGCTCCCGATAATCAGCCTGGTTTTCAGGAAATCCGCGCTGGTGTCCGGCCAGAACGTGCACGGGGAGAAAAAGCCGGAGTTTTTCGACGTGTACGGGGGGATCGGAGAGTGGTTTGTGGAGAGGTGAGATAATTGAATGGTATGGAACTCGCTAAAATTACATCCAATGGGCAAATCACGTTGCTCGTTACAATCAGACACGTGTTAAAACTAAACGATGGCGATAAGGTAGCCTTTCGTATATTTGGACTCCGATGGAATCAAGGGATGACGCATCATGACAAAACCGTTTCAACTATACCGGAGTGCGAAAACATTAGCCTCCTCTGTCGCCGATTCGCCGCTGAAACGTTCGGCGAATCGGCTCGTCGTCGGCAAATGTTTCTGCATCCGGTATAATCAGGGAAAGGACCGGTTTTTGTCCAAGAATAATAAAAAGCCCTGTAAAAGATGAAAAATAATCTTTACGGGGCTTTGTAAGTTTAGATAGGGTTTAATTTACGCTATTTATCTGCCATTTCCAAAAACCTGTGCAACATCGCCGCAACCTAGGCTCTTGTCGCCGTGCCGGCAGGCTTTACGTTGCCGTCTGGATACCCGCTGATAATTCCAGCTTTGAAGAACGCTTCGATTGGATAGTTGATCGGTTTCGGTGTTGATACCGGTTGGATATTTACCAGTTTTTATGTGCTGCACTTTTGGATACCATTTGCTGCATTTCTATATTACCCAGCCCTGACGAGCAAAAAATCATCGCAATAAAAAACTCCCCTTGGAAGGGAAAAAGAGGTAAAATTCGATGGGGGAACAAAGAATTTACTCTCAAAGAACCATCCAAGAGGAGGCGGAGC
>Ga0209629_10000512_pt1 | contig 21386 bp, 11 predicted proteins | sample TergutCu122P5_FD_187286 | JGI IMG/M metagenome (GOLD analysis project Ga0209629, IMG submission 187286) | Cubitermes ugandensis P5 segment gut microbial communities from Kakamega Forest, Kenya - Cu122 P5 (SPAdes) (version 2) | ecosystem: Host-associated > Arthropoda: Insects > Digestive system...
GTGGTCCTAAGGAGAAGGTGTGTAGTGTTGTGCACTATGTGTGAGTTTGTAACCCGGTATCCTTAGGACCACAGCCACAACACCTAGTGCTGAACACCACATGCAGCAGTACATAACCTGAACTCCTGAAGCTGGACATATAGATGTCCGAAACATGTAGATTTATTTATGATAATAAATCATAATTGTTGCATCAAGTTGGTACCTCTCGTCATTTTCATATATGATGCACGGTCACACATACATCAAAGTTGTAAGTTTTACTTTGCTAATGAGAGTTTCTTTGGTGGGACGGATAGCTCAGTCGGTATGGCGACTCGCCACGGACTGAACGGTCCGGGGATCGATTACGGGTGAGGTGAGATTTTCCGCACTTTTCCAGACCGGCCCTGAGTCCACCCAGCTTCTTAAACAATGCATACCGGTTCTTTTGCGCCGGTAAAGCGACCGGAGCGTTGGTTTTACCACCCATACTATCTAGAGACGTGGTTAAAGAATGAGTAGAGCAATACCCCTAAACCCTTTCTGGGACTTCGTGGCCTGTTCTAGGCCGAAATTTACCTTTACTCTTGAAAGAGCACAGCCATCTTGTACAGCAGACTATATATATATATCCAAGAAAGAACCACTAACACACCGCAGTATAACTACAATCTTGCAGACTTCTCTTATATTTAACCAACAATTGCACAAAATATTTGTTAACACATTCATTTCTTATAACTCCAGCACGTTTCGGCACCTATTGATCATCATCAAGGAGCTGTTCGTATGTTACAGCTACAATCCAATCATAGCAGAACATTACAGATGGAAGTACAACTAATGAACAGGCCATCTGGGGACAGCAAAACACACAACTGACAGTATGGGGCATGTAATGTGAAGGCACACTATTATTTTGAGAGCTTCGATACATTTGTGACGAAGTAAAGGGAGGAGGTGGAGGGGAGGCGACAATCGGCAAGCGAGGTGCAAATTTTGTGCTGGGTGGACGGAATAATTTAACGGTGATAAACAGCAGTTTGTGTGATTAACACAACTGGTCACTGAATGTGCATAAATATTAGAAAGTGCGGACGTGCGGTGAGTCACACAGAGATGACATTACAAATCATTACTTTATTGTGACATGGGCCACACATGGCGGCCTAATAATACAACCTTATAGAATTTGAAAGTATAGACTGGAATGTTGGGGTGATGCTAGAGGAACCCGAAAATGGCTATTCTGCAAAAGTAATGAACCTCCCGAATTTATATAATATGAGGAATTTTTTTACTAGCTGCGCGAATATTAGCTTCTCAATAAGGACTATGGCCATGAGTTTCTAAATTTTCGCTATATGTCAATTCACATTACGTTCCCCACGCTTTACGCTCTACATGCAAAACGCCGTCGATACGCACTGCAGTCGCTTTGGCCAATTACCTAGAGAGCTAGTAGGTCTGTATTTCGAATCCAGGTAGGGACAAAACATTTTTTATTTCTCCAAATTTTCCACACCGCACCTGGCCTCCAAGCAACTTCCTATTCAATGGAGGGGTTACAGCTGCCGGAGCGTAACGTTCATCATTCACCGCCATGTAGCGCCGTGGTTAAGGTTAAAATCGCCCGGCCGCACTTCGATAAATAAACAGGTCTCTGCTTTCTCTACATATATATATATCTTTCCGTCACTGTTTTTGTCAAAGTACAAAGACGCTGACTGCATAAAAAAATAGACACAGCCAGTACAGCCCGCGTCATCAGCAAGTTGCTAAAATGCAATGTAAATATATGATTCAATTCACAATGATTAAGTATGGACAAATTCCAAACTCCGTGTATGTTACGGTGATATACATGTTGCTGTCACTACTGATTTACGAATTAGTGGAGCCTTACCTCTATTCCACTTGTAGTTCTTCGTGAAGATGGGAGGGACAAGGTCACCGTCAGCTGTTTCTCAATAGCTGACGGTGCCTACAGCTTTACACAGATACATTCAATCTCTTACGCCTGAAAACACTATTCGCTGTGTGTCAGAATATTATACCGAAACTGAAATCGATAAAGGCAAAGGTAAAGGTCAACCTAGAAAAGACCATGAAGGCCCAGAAGAAGAGTGGAAATATAGCTCTACTCTTTCTGTAACCTCGGAGCTATGTGTTGTAGGTGGCCAACGCCACGCCCCGGCCGCTTTACAGTGGAGAATACACGGTACCCACTGTACAGGAGGCTGGGTGGGACCCAAGGCCGTTCTGGAGAAGTGCGGAAAATCTCGTCCCCACCAGGATTCGATCCCCGGACCGTCCATCCCGTAGCAAGTCGCTATACTGACTGAGCTATCGCGGACGCTCAAACGAAAACTATACAATGTAACATAGTTTTTACGTTCGTGTGACCGTGCTGCATCGTGACAAATTGCTTTATAATAAAACCTGTATGACATATAACATTGATGAGTGTGTAGTGAATAAACTCCTGACGATGGACAGGGGAACTGTCCGAAACATGTAGATTTTTATGCCAAAATAATTTTGTGAAATTAGTGCATTTGGTTGGTTTTATTATAAACGAAATTGTCAAATTGGTCTACTGGAGGCAGAAAATGCCAAATAACTGAAAGAGCGTAACTGTTGATTTCTGGATGTAAAGTATTATTATTATTATTATTATTATTATTATTATTATTGGTATTCAGCCCTTGGGCCGGTCTGGGCAGAGATCAGAGTTCAGTCAAGCGACTGGTATGGCTCTGGTACGCTGTATTCTGGGCAAGTTCTTAGGGGTAGCTTGCCATTGTTTTCCCCCGCTTTTTAGATAATCCCACTTTTCACCACCAGGTGCCTCCATCCGCCACGACGTACGAGATCCCAGTGGCGGAAGTGGGAACTGTGGGCGAGAATATTGTCCAGTAATTTTGCCGAAATGACGACTTCCACGCCATTTAGGGATCTTTTACATGCCGCAAATCTACTACAGAGCAAGAATATATATAGCTTGTTACTTCCACGTCATTCAATTCTATTGTCCTATCAATAACAATAAAAACTACTAACAGTTTATCGGCATGTGCTACAGCCTGGGTAACAATATACGTAAGGTGCTTGATACAAACGAAACCGATCGAGTGGCAACACAAGACAAGCGACAGTCAGTATTACCGTTCTTATATATACTTAATCCTAAAAACATTGCCCCTTACGACGGTACATGTTGTTATATAAACTGCACGTTAACGATATTCAGATCAATATCTGTATGAAGCACGTAAAACCAACAATCTCTTCAGGTTTCACAAAACACACAGATTTTTTGATTGCATGTACGTAACAGTCCAAGAACTACTGAGACCAGAGATATCCAGACTGTGCATATGGAGGCAGCAATCTCCTCCAAAATGTCGGTATGTTTATCAATAAACATGGCTTCATATCCCTATGATTTCAGTCATCTTGACCAAGACGTATCTGTTCAAGATCCACATTATGTAACAAACAAGCAACCAGTATGTTTCCCCCACAATTCGTTACAGCGGAGTCTCATCGGAAGGGAAAGCTCAACAATCCGATCTCATCTACCGTGTTTTTTAATCCCATTAGAGGCCTGGAGAGGCCCTGATGATTTCAGGATTTTGAGTCTCCCAGATTTCAAGATAATCGGCATATGAAAGTGGTAACGTTTCCAGCCCTAAGAATTGGCCGTCTTTATCCTCAGGAAATGTTCGTGGTATTCATTTCTCTTAGAGGCTGAGTTAACCCCTAGGCCATAGTGCGGCAGGAAGAATTTTGTCAATGAAAAATTCCAATGACACCATCGGGAATCGAACCCGCGACCTTCCGACTTATAGCGCAGTGCCTTAACCAACTGAAGCACCGCGTGCCCCGACTCAACTACCATGCCAACGTAAAATTTTTACTAAACATTGCTACCCATCTGCAAGTTGCCTAAACCCCCCGGCCCGTTCGCTACCCTCAACATAATAACGGCTGCATTATTTCGATATTATGTTGGTCACTATTTGTTTTCTGGGTGATTGGCCTGGTAGTTAGTATGCCATTTGAAGATTCATGACATCACCATGGGTGTTGCCAGAAAACAGGGACGTATTAGCGATCCCACAGAATTCTCTCCTCTGGTAATCAAGCACTTCAAGACACAAATATAGCGACCTCCTGCTTGCTACAATTGTGACTGAATCTCTCAAGTTTTCTACAAATCTGTAGCTACAGACTAACAATAGACAGCAGTGAACAAGATTATTTTCAGTTTAGCACATGCAATTGTGTATTCCCAACTTTCAATACAGTGGGAGTTTTTTTTGTATCGGCAGCAATCTGTGCTGCTGCCATTTCATCAGCTGATGCAAGCATCTTGTCCTCAAGTTCAATGTTGTCACAGAAATATTTACAAAGCCGTTATGAGACCAAAGGTATGTATCCATTTACTGTAATGCTGTTCTGTGTTGGTCTGTCAGGTAGAAATGGATAGAAAGGTGTTTCATTGCAGTCTTATTCAAAGTACTGTTTCTGAGAACATAACCTCATAATCTTCAGGTGGGCCATCCATCCTCGTTGTGTATTCAATTACAAGTAATAAAAAATAGGTCGAACACAACTGGAGTAGTTGTACTCCAGTTATATTCGAACTACCTATTTATTACCTGTAAGCTCAGCAGTTCATATTTGTGTAATATGCAAATTTTCCAACACACAACAAAATATGTACTACATACATTACTTGCAAATACTTTACGATTATCCGTTGTTTTGATCGTTCTAATATTTTAAATAATGATTATTATGACATGAACGTTATATTAATTTAAGTCTTTTCACATTAAGTTACATGTCACAACACAGTGTGAACAGGGTCACCAGTGCATACCGTACCCAAGCAACGGACGATATTTATGTACAGTTTTCATCACAACACTTCATCTGTCAGAACACAGCAGCCTGGCATAAATGGTTAAACAAAAGAATTTTATAGATATATATAAACTAAAGCTGTTTAAAAATGCTGTGAAGTTCCTTTGTGTAAATCTGTGTTTTTAAATACATTACAAAATATATGTAGGTTTAGAATCGTACAGTTGAAAATTGGTCATGGCTCTTATATGGTAAACTTTATTTATGAATCCTAGTTATTAAATAATTTGATATTTTGTATTGCCTTATGAACGAAAGTCTGTAGATGGAAGAGTATGAAAATTTCCTTTCCCTGACATTTTCAGTTCCCATTATATAAGAACTCATTTAATTCAGCAGTTGATGCATCATTAAAATAACCCAAAATTCAGTCACAAACTAACCACGAAACATATAACAGCTAACACCATTATCCGCTCACTGTCCTCCACGGATGCTATCAGTTACATTCCAAAACGCAATTCCACCAGACGAGGAGCTGCAACCTACGCCATAGACCGCAGGGCTGTGTGGGATGGGGCTGTGTACATGTATTGCATTTGGAACATTTTTTACCGGGAATTGTAGGATATGGACGGAGGGTAACTGCTTATTGTATGGCGATATTGCACTGAGCTACCTCGGTTGAATGTGTGTACGTATGTATGTATTATGTGTGTTTATATGTGTATGTATGTATGTCTGTACGTGTCTATGTATGTATTTTTTATTTATTATTTAGGCATGCTCCATTACTCTGGGGTAATAAAACATGCTGTTGGTATGTAAATTAGATTTTTAACAGGTGATGCAGATGGCTGACGAAGCAGACCTACAGCTGGAGAGCGCTTTCAGCACCTTGTTAAGTATAACTGAGAAGAGCGGAAATTTACGCAAGGACCTCAAAACGGACATTGTCGATTCGGTAAGTACCTTGAGGTATAGATTTGTGAATCTGAAACAGTGCAGGGGAACAAACGGCGAAAATAAGCGTACTTGAAAGCGAGGTTAAGAAAGCGAAAGCGGAGGTTCAGGAACGCAGGTTCGTTAACATATCTGCATGTGATTCGCCATCTAGGGACAGGTCTGGGAAAACTCCCGCAGCCGGCGTGAAGCAAATGCTGCCATCGTCCGGCGGAGCTAAGAAGCGTTATTTGAAGTGACGAGCGAGAGTATCGAAAAATGATAAAAAATCATGGTAAAATCGAAGTCCGTTCGATCGCCAGAGACAACTATAAGCATTCTGTAATCAAAGACAAACCCCACGGAAATGATTGTAGATATGAAGTCACTCAAGTCGCTAAGTGACGGCCTGTTTCTTATCGAAGTCCGAAGTGTAGATGAAACGAATCTGCTTATCATTGATATTAACGCCAAATGCGGAGAGTTACTTGAAGTCAACGTCCCAAAATTGCGAAAACCGAGACTGATCATACGCAACATCCCACAAGATCAGTCGAGAATTTTGGGGAGAATTTACTAGTTCAAAATCCAGAATTGAGCATTTAACAGGGGGAGGTTGCAGCCAGATTGAAGTTCAGGACACAAAGGGGAGAACTAAACATCATTATTGAAGTCGACCCTGAGACGAGGAAGAAGCAGCTCCAGACTAAATGGAAAATGGGATGGCTAATATGTAGCGTGGGAGACTACATAATGGCGAAAATGTTTTACAACTGCAGCAGGTATAATCATAGACACCAAATGTGCAAGGCAGAGGAAGAACGCCCGTTGTGTGCAGGAAGGCATTCGCTGAAGGACAGCAAAACACACACAAATTAGCATAAATTTATAAACTGTGTGAATTATAACCGGCACAGCATACAGGGGAAATTATGTGAGAAGCATTGTCTATGTATTTATGTATGTACGTATGTATCTACGTATATGCGTATGTCTATATGTATATATGTATGTATATTAATACTTACGTACGCATATACGAAAGTAGTACTACGTACGTGTATATGTATGTACCTATGTACGTACATACGAGGGAAAGTAAAAAAATATCCGCACTTTCGCCATAACACATCTTTAGGTCTGTCACACTGCCTTCTGTGCATGCATGCTTAGAGTTGGTACTACTGTGGTCACGTGGTCAAAGTTTGACCTTGATCACGTCATTTTTCTTGCTTCTATATCAGTGTAAACAGGTATGTATGTAAGTATGCATGTACGTATTTGTGTATATATGTGTGTAGGAGTATATTTATAAATTTATTTTTTATATGTATGTTATACATGCAAACAAAACTATTTCTAACACAAACTGCACACACACACACCGCTCACACATACCGCACTGCAGTACAAGTCAAGTTCGATCAAATGAAACTGTTCAGGATTTAAAGAGAGGATAAATTAATATTAATAACCAAAGTATTTAGCAGATTTATGTGTGTGCAGTTTGACTGAATGACTGACTGACGGCTGTTCTTTTTTACTTGACATAAGTCGAGATTCGTTTTGCATTCCATTTATCAACTGTTACAGTCCGATCCATACCGGTTTGTTATAAGAATAAAAAAATTAATCTAAAAAAAAAATTAGTTTTTGTACACAATCAGGTATTTTTATCGTTGTGCCCTTCTGTGTACACTGTGTACAGTTAGCTTCAGCATGTGGTCAGTGACTGCGGTCGACAGATTTTTCTACATGTCTGCAATTACAAAAAACAAACAAGATAAAAGATTGAAAAAGAACAGCCTTAGAAACGAATTTGCCCCGTTATTTAGCCAGTAAGTCTTTCATACATTTCTGGCCGTCACTCTGTTCATAAGATAAGATAAGACTGCCCACGCTGGAGAATTATGAATCCTGCTAACGCCTTCAGAACACTCAACTGAATGCACGCACACAGCAGACAAACCACACTTGACTTCTTCCAGGTGAAGAGTTACAACGGGTGGCAGTTTGATGGAGACAGAAGATCACAGTTCATCGCGAGCAACTGTTGTAACGGACCGCTGTGTGTTGCTGAATTGGTTCATTTATTGTTATGTACCTCATGGCCGGAACGTTACGTGATAACAAGGTATATATTTATATATATCTCGATTTATAGTTAATATAACTGTACGAAATAGAGAGCACACTCTACGGGGTGAAGGCAGGAGTTGGTCAACTATATAGTGAAGAAAAAACTGAGAAACTGTGCTGGTTATAGGACAAATATGGGTACTTAGCGTGAAACTGTAAGCTAAGGAAATTTAGGTTCATCAGGCCAGACCAGGATGATGACCGCATGAATACAGTAGAAGGAAGATTGGAACCACGAGAGGAATTGTTGTGGGAAACCAGGCGGAAGTTTGAATCCAGGACCGATAAGAAAATTTTGCGGAGTTTTGGTGGAAGGATGTGATCCATATTGGAGTTCGAGGAAACACTGAACTTGGACGAATAAGGAGAGGAGATGCAAGGGTTTATGTCAAGGTCAGAAGGAAACTACTTCATCAGTCACAGGGGGAATATCGCTGCGTAAATCATCACGAAACAAAGAAGGAATGTTTGGTGTCAAAAATTCCCAAACATATTCGTAGGCAAATATTTTAAAATACTGTTTAAAAATTTCGATATTTTGATTGAATTTGAGGCTTTTTAAATTTTCACATTTCGCTCTCTTCCATACTGAATATTGCATAAAACTAGAGTTGAAATGAAGTTTATGCAATACGTACAGTTTTGTTTATAGCATCAGAAGGAGATATTTCACTAATTCGCTGTGTTATTAATGGAACGAACAGATACAGTACAGCTGTGTTTAGCTGGATTGGTGAGGAATTATTTTGTATTGAAAGTGAGATAAGAAAAAATCACGACCCTCAGATTTATTAAACAAAACATCTGAATACTGCTTTATTGCATGGTGTAAATAAATGTAACTTTATCATGGAATCGAACATCTTTTATACTGTAATTTCATCCTCCCGAAATTTTCAAAAACAGAATTACAAATAAAACTTTAACATTAATTCAATTACAATATACAATAAACATTTCCGTTGTCACGCAGTAACCAATAGCGCAGCAGTGACCACATTACTGTTAGTTGCTGGGGAGGGGGTGAAGAGACGAGCTGATAGGAGGGGAAGCACTGTGCATGGAACAACAAGTGTTTTGTGTGAGATTCAGGAATTGCCACGGTGACTGAAACCCCGTTTTTTAAGCTCTAGAAAACACACACAACCGGTAGGACTCCTCTATACCAGTGATCAGCAAGTCGCACAGGCAGCTACCTTCACTACACAAAAGAAAACACACAAGACGAGCATTCATGCGATCAGCAGGATTCGAACCTGCGATTTCAGAAATCAAGCAGTTGCAACCTAAACCTTTAATTCTATGACCACTGTGATTGCCTGGGGTGTGTTTACATGATATCAATTTTTTCTATATTTGAAGTTCTTAATACAGGTGGGGGAAATAAATATATATTTGCAATTCCACACATGTATAGAGATAACACAAAATGTATGGACATACAAACACAACTTTTCGAACAAACGTTTACATAACTGTCAACCAGAGCGGCACTTTCTAAACGAAGCTACCTGTGTGTAACTTGTTCAGGTTTTGGGGATTAATAAACGTGAAAATCAAGGGAGTTAGAATTGTTAAAATATGCTTAAAATTTCTAACTTCAATTGTTAGTTCTGTTTTAATTACAATTATCAACTGCGACAGTCTGACCCTTACCGGTTTTTTATAAGAGTACAAAATTTCGTTTTAGTTTAAAAGAAAACTGTAATTTACAAAACTTAACAACAGACGGTTGTCAATTGCGCCATTCTGTGGGCGTTACGTAGAGTTAGCTGCAGTATTTGGACAGCGGCCTTGATCGGTAAATATCTTGATACTTAAAATAACAAATAACTGGCAGATAAGGTAGGTTTTACCCTTTTATAGGGCACGAAGGCACTAGAGGTAGGTGAGTGGTCAGCATCACGCCCCGGCCGTAAATTACCCCCGAGGAAAGACCCGGAACCCATTGTACAGGAGGCAGCATGGGCCTCAGGTCCAGTCTCAAGAGGTGCGGAAAATCTTGCCCCTAACGGTATTCGATCCCCGGCCGTCTAGCCCGTAGGCAGTCGCTATACCGAATACGCTACCCGGCCCAAAACAGGCAGAGGAATTATGTGGGAAAACCAGCTTGAGTGATGCATTACTTGATAAGTCACATCACCTTCAACATTCGTAAGATTCTACTTGTCATTCTGTCAGTAAGATAAGATTAAACTTCCCCAGCCCGATGATAAGTTCTTCTAATCCTCAGACGTCTTTAACACACTCAACTGAATGCACGCAAAAAGCAACCACAAGACACTAACTGCACTTCGTTTCTGAAAGGACGTCGGAATCTGAAGAATAGAAATGTTTGTCAGTTTGTTGGAGACGGAGCTTCATCGCAGTTCATCGTAACCAGCACTTGTAACGGACCGCTGTGAGTTGCTAAATTGGTTCATTGACTCTTGTGTACACTGAGATCGGAACTGTACGTAGATATTACATTCTGTACCGGCCAATGAACCAATTCAGCAACACATAGCGGTCCGTTAAGCGGCTGGTTACGATGAACTGCGATGAACCTCCGTCTCCAACAAACTCTCACCCATTTCTATTTTCTGATGTCCGACGTCCTTTCAGAAGCCAAGTGCAGTTTGTGTCTTGTGGCTGCTTTTTGCGGGCATTCAGTTGAGACTGTTGAAGACGTCTGAAGATTAGAAGAATTTTGTATTTATCGAGCTTGGGAAGGTTAATCTTATCTATTGGACAAAGTGACAAGAAGAATCGTCCCAACGCTTAAGGTGCAGTGACATATCAAGCAGTCCATCACTCAAGGTATTTATCCTCATATTATTTACCTGCCCAGCTATTTGTAACTTTAAGCATCAAGGTATTTACCGATCAAGGTCGCTGTCCACATACTGCAGCTAACTGTACGTAACGCCCACACAATGGCGCAATAATCAACCCTCTGTTGTTGTTTTTCTCTTCTTTCATTCAAAGTCTGCCGACAGGCTCTGCGGCCCTCCCAGCCTTCCTCTCAAGAAATACGTGTAACTCCTGCTCCAGTGTTGAGGGGACAGGCTTAATCTTTTGGAGTCGGAATCTTACATTTAAATTTTAGCACACCCTGTAGGTAAAATGCGAATAATACAGGAACCAAACAGGGTAGCATTATGAAATGAACAGCATTTTGAAGAGGAAAAGAAGGAGATTATGCAGCATGTTTAAAATATTCAGTATGTACGTATATTTGTTGAATAAATATTTAAAATGAAGCGTCTGGAGGTTAGCGCTGCGGTACGACATATATATATATGACGTTAGGCTTTAAAAGGTTAACGTGGCCGGAACTTCTAACTGAGCACTTAAATCTATCTAGTGGTGAATATTAGAATACGTGGAACTGTAATACATTTATTCCCCCATGTCTTCACACGGCGTGCAAAGTTCATCTTCTCCTCTGCTTTTTATGTAATTTCGAATGCAAGAAAAAACAACTTGTAAACAAAGTTGTGATATGTAATTAACACTTAAAGTGTGTACATATATATACTTATTTATTTACATGTATATATAAAAACACAAACCGGTACCCAGAGGATAACTGTCTGTGTGCACCCTACAGACATTCTAAACTTTCGGAAAGAGAATGTAACTCTTCCCTTGAAAGATTCAAATCCCTGATAATGCATCACATAGTCTAGTGATTGGTGACTTGTGACTAAGCTAGCCTGGTCTGCAGTACAATCTCGTGGTGGCTCTAAATCAAAAGTCTCTAATCTCCTGCACTCCAGGCTCTATTCAAATTCCCGCTGCCACATTTGTAAATTGTCTCTACACTATAAACTTGAACAGTGATTTAGGCAGTTATGTGTACCAATGTGTTACTTTTCATCGTGCGTGTCACCTGTTGGCCCACAATACAAATGTGACTCTTTGCCACAAAAGTTTGCATTCCCATGCTCTAAACCTAAGTAAAGTTTACGACAAACTAAATCGCATCGAATTCTAAACCTTCTAGTTTGCTCGAACCTGTCTAACCGTGTATACTAAATCAGTGGCTAATCTTTGGCTAAAAATCTCCTTAGGGGGCCAACAAAAAAATTTATAACGCGCGACAGCAGACTGACGGAATATTAGGGGGACAGAGTAAAGTTTGATTGGGCCAGCGCAAATTCACTGCCTAAATAATGTAATTAAAATATAAAACTCCATGTTCCGTTCTGTGCTGCATCTGCTGTGGCACTGAAGGTGAAGTGGCATTTTGTTGCTTTACCCACATCTTATCTGGCTGAATGTGGTTTCAGTAGGGTGACTAATTTGCTGTCAAACATACAAGTATATAACTGCCTCGAAGTAGTGAACACACGACCTTAGCTTATCACTGTCCACACTGCAACCGAACAGCCAAATTTTGCAACTGTTTATCAGGTCAAAGAAACACACTGAATACAACGCCAATATTTACCGAAATGTTACTAATTGTATCAATTAAAATGATGTGTAATAAAAGAAAATATTTAAAAATAATTAATTTAAATAAAAGTAATGCAAATATATTCGCATACACAAATCAACAATTTGGAAATAAAGTACTTTATCTTCATAAATGACATGTTTAGGCAGTCGAGAGGGGGCGGACGAAAAAATTTATTAACGCTACAGTAAATTACATTTGAAAGAAAATAGTGACGAAGCGCCATCTTGTTTCAGATTAGATTAATAAGATATATTTGTACATCAGACCGGTATTTGTTAATCCGAACTTTACTACAAATTGCTTTTAACATACTACCTTATCCTTAATATTTTCAATGGATGAAAAACTAATTATAATAACTAGCTCTGATCAAGAGAGACTTCAAACAACATTAATCAAAACTCTTTCCGATATAAATTTATGGATTAAAGCCGTTTTCATATACCTTAATTTCAATAAAGCATATTAGTTACAATTTCGAACAAAAAATTACATTGACAATATATTAGATACCAAATATTTCAATAAAAATATTGCTAATCTTCCATAATCAAAATTTCTCGGTTTGTTGTTTGGTGACAATGTAACTTGGAACAACATATTGATCAGTTAATTTCCAAATTGAACTCTGCGTGTTATGCAGTAACAGCTGTTAATGCAATGTTGTCAAGGAAGTGGTGAAGAATGTTATATGTTTCGTACGTTTTTTCTATCATATCATATGGAATAATATTTTGGGAAAATGCCGGTAATGGTGTTAATATATTTAAGACACAAAAATGTGTTTATTTTTATTAATAAGGCAAAGAAAATGGATTGTAAAAGAGAACTGTTTAAAAAATTTTACCTTTCTATTCTCTCTTAATGGATGTGGTGGACAAATATTATTTATTTACAAGAAACTTATAAGTCTATAACCATGATACTATAGCTGCTAAAAATATTTATCTACCTATTACTAATTTAATTATATACCAAAACTGTACCCATTATACAAGAATGAAAATCTTGAATTTCCTACCAACTGACAAAAAAATTAGCAAATGAATTAAAAGTTTTTAAAAAGACCTTAAGTGATTTCTTGACAACTCATTTTATTCTGTTGATAGACTTTAATGCTAATAAATTATGTACATTCTTCATTGTAATGATTTATTAATGTAAATAATATTTTATCGTTTAATCATTGTATCATAATTATACTCTGTCATTTGAAAACTGTTATTTAACAGATATATTGCACAACATATTATGACTATTTCCACATCGTTAGTTTGTACCTTTTAATGGATAAATGGAAAAAAGGAATGTAATAAAATAATATGAAATTCACTGTTGTATTCAAAACTATCTTGAATGTAGACGAATGAAACGTCATCTGAGGGTCTGTGAGTGTTAAGATGTATGTGACGGTCTGGTGAAGGGATACAATTGGGCATGGGGCTGGGAATGGTGGAGATGATATCAGTAGGGGTGTTACAGTGTGTGTCAGAGTGAAGTGTTGCTGTTTTTTGTGCTGGTGTCAGTTTGAGCTTATTGGTAGACATACTGATCACATACAGTTTGTAGCTGCAGGCACTGAAAACATGTACATTTTGCATCTACATCCACACTGAACATGTATTTTGTATTTACAGCGCACACAACGTGCACATTTTCTGATGAAATATCATTAGTATATCCTTTTCCCTTACTTTACCCACATAAAATGGGGAATATCTTGACAAAATGAGCAACCACTGGCTTCCAGGAAAATTGTATACTGGTTGTGTCCAGTGTTATGATGGTCAGGAGTGTACCGGTTTTCAGTGACTTCCTTATTTAAGCTTCATACAGCATTTAAATTACTGCCTGAAATTGTGCAGTGCTGCCCACAACAATCAGATGTAATCTGACGGTTAGCAAGTGATGCTTTATGTACAGTGTCACTTCAGTACACACATTAGAACATGCCTTGGGTCAGTGACTTTCACTTGTGCTCTCTACGACTTTTACAGCAAATTGTCAAAGCAGATGCAATGTCATTCATATTGCTGCTGTGCTCTTTTGTTTTTTACTCAAACAGTACTTCATGGCATTTCTTATTACTATTCTTCTAATCATTTGACTGTGTCATGGTAGGCTTATCATTCTAATAATTACTGATTTACGTAATCTGTTTGTCCTCCATATTTTAGACATGCAGTTGTTAGTCTCATTATTACAGATGTTGGGGAACTGATTTTGTGTGGTCAAACAATTGAAGTGATAGTATATGCAAATGCACAGTTAATTTTCCCATTGTCCATTTAGAAATATAAATTTCATAAATTACGGTATGTTGAATTGACACAATAAATTATTTCTTTCAGGACAAAGACAAATATTCCAGTTTAGAAACATCCTGTCAGAGGTTTTGAGTCCATATCACCAAATTTTTTTGAACCACATTCATAAGAAAACAGTCATGAGTGATGAACACATTGTTAGTTTACAAATCAACATTGAAACGAGTAATTGTTTTACAGAGCGTTGCAGAAAAATTTCTTCCTTTAAGAGAAGTCATGCTAAGTTTTGTGTTCCTGTGTGCAGACAAATAATTATATAATCTTTTTCTGAGGATTTGTACGGCTGAAAGAACAAAAAGGTTTCCAGGAATTTTGTTACTTTTCATTTCCTGTGGTCTCAGATTTTAAGGACGATTTTTTATATCCGTACGGTTGAATGTACTTGGTAACATTAGTGGCATTAGCATGAGTACTTGTAGCTTGCTGTTAACCCTTAGACTAACGGATTAAATTTCACTTGCCATTTAATAATATTAAATGGCCGAGCGACTATAGTCGTCGTTGGTAGATTAAGGGTTAATGATTGATCACGTAAGAGAGATAAGACATGTACTACTATGCTGTTCCTACATCAGAGGATTTTTTGAAAGTTAGTATTATATACTTGTATACAGTGCGAAATGTGGATTGGGTTTGTTTGGTTTCTGATAGAAAGGTGTAGGAAGCTCCTCTGAACATTGTAATGTTCCTTAAGGTTGTGTAAGAGGCAGATGAGTGCATGGCTAATAGAGCAGTAATTACCGGCATATTCAGAAAAACTTTTCGGTGACTTTGAAATTTGCAGCGAAATAAACCTGCAAGAAGTAGTTTTAATTTTGGAGTAAGTAAAATATTTTTGATAGAACACTGGTTCATGTAATGAGAGGGGACAGCTGTGATTAGTGTGGTTGTTTTACAGAACAGCATGGATTTACTGATAGGTGAACCTGGTTCCTCTGACGATAAGCGTGTAACACCTACACCTATTGGACATGAATTGATTAGTATAGAAGCTGAGAGAGTATCGGATATATCAGAAGTATCGGATCAAGAGACTACAATTCCAACAATAAAGCTGGAACCTAATGTAAGTGGTGGGCCTGTGGTGAGTGTTACGCACATTTCTTGTGAGCCGTATCTAAATTGGTCTTCCCCTGTATCAGTGTGTCCTCGTGAAACAAATATTTGACTGGGAATGGATTTTGAGCAATTTTACGGAAAAGAAATATTTATTTTGTGATTCACTGCATTCCACTTGCAGTGGAATGATTCATCCACAAAAATCAAATATTCTTTTCATTTTATAAGGGATTATAATGTAACCTGTCACATTGAAGGAATATCGTGTTTTGAGGGGCTGTGAGAAGAAAGTTATCTGGAGAATATCTGTCTTATAGAGGGAGTTTATAATAGGACACAGAAAATTATACAATGTGGTTTGTAATTGGAACAGTTCACAATGTTAATGTAATCGGATCAACGAAAATGAAATAAATGGGTCATGTAGTGTGCATGTAAGGGGTAAAGAATGTATAAAAGGGTTCCTTAATAAGAGCAGAAAGGATGTGACCTGCTGAGAGATATGTACATAGGTAGGGGATTATGGTATAATAAAGTTGTTCCACTGTGTGATATGGCGGCAGACAGTAAGAGTGGAGGTATAGTTACAATGATTTTGAAACTTCGTTCTAGACAGATGTGAGCGGTCAGGCTGTCTGCCCTAGCCACTCTACTGCTAGAGAAAACATGGAGTTGGAGGCTGAGTGGGCGCTGGAGCTGGTCTGGATGTTCTGGAAAACAGATAGTTATATTGCTCCTGCCAAGATTTGTGCACAAATATTCTTGTGTATATTCTTATCACTTTACTGATTGTGCTGCCTCGTACTGATTTGAAGGTAATACAAAAGTCTGTATTAATAAAATGAAACTGTAATTTTGGAATGGGTGTGTTTGAGTCATTAGAGGAATTTCTGGAAAGCTTCTGTGAACGTGATAACCTCCTACGAAATTCAGTAAGCAGAAATTTCTTGTACAGGATCATGTCTAACATCTTTTCATGGTAGTAATTGAGGTGAACAATCATAAAGCTTAAGATTTTACAGGTTACTGATTAAGCAGAGAAAAGGAATTGGGATCTAATGGCAGATCAACTAATAACAGTGGAACAAAAGTTCAATTTATATAGTTTTGTAGAGACTTGCTCATATTCAAAAATTATTACGAATTTCTTCCTTTTCTGGTAATCTGTGTTGATGAAATAGTGGGAATGTGAAGAGTTTGATGAAGTTCTGCATACGAGATTGTCTCGGTTTTGTAAGCACACAGAACAATAAAGTTCATCAAGAAAACGTAGAAATAGTATTCTGTAGTGGCATGTTGGGTGACATTCTAGAAAACAGCATATTTCCTGGAGAACAGATAGTAAAAATTCGAAACGTAAATGTAATGATTTTGTTAACATTCCTGTGTAATGATCTGCCTTTACAGTATAATTAACATCACATCTGCTTCATAATATTGTGAAGTTACACTCCATGCTTTATAAACTTTTTTATATTTCGCGGTAGGCGGAAATGTACATTAAATTTAGAACTGGATGGTGCTTACCGTAGTGCTACCGAACGTGGATACAATTTCGAAAATATTATCGACTTTTTCAACGAAAATTAGAAGTCGTCAATTAAAAGTTTTTGTTTTGTAATCATGTGTTAGGAGTCCAGTATATAATGCAGAGTGGATATTAATTAATAAAATTTTGTGTATTGCAAATAATCAATAACGTTGCGTGACTGAAAGACAAAAAGTAGAAACGGACACCCAACAAACCAAATATATGTCGTTTCTGTCTGTTGTAATATTTATTACTAGGACAATTGTATAAAGACCTTCGCGGTTTGAAAATGATCACATGCGATGAGGGTTATAGTGTTTACTGAACTGTTGCAGAAAGTTCTGGTCACACTACCTGTATCTTTGTCTGTCCGCATAGCGTGCGAATAATATATATGCAGTGTGCTTTACAGAAATTTGCATAATTGAATTAAATTTACATTTGTAGTTAAACACGAAAATTGCTGTCATGTGCCCAGCTGCAGTTCATTCAGTTACTCTCAATGTAGCCTAGGTATAGTTACTAATAAATGATGTATCTACTTGTGCTACAATATCTCTTAACCTCTATATTATCAGGAGCAGAAAGTATCAACTTATAAGAGGAGAAAGGATGTTTGTTTTGAAACATCAGTAATCACAAGTGAACCAATGTTACTGAATGACCTACCAGATGAAATCCTACTGCACATCTTATCATATTTTGGAACAGAGGACTTATGCCTCATTGCAAAAGTTTCTGAACGATTGAATATTTTAGCAAAAGATGCACTCCGAAAGACACTTTCTTACACCTGTGATCATTCTTCTGATATCAGCCATATTAAGGAGGTAAGATCCACTGCATTGTTAGGCTTTACGGCTAATTAGCTTACGAATTTTTCCCCATCCATTGTTTTAAATGTACAAAATCTTAAAGAGCATTTCAGAAGTTGGGCCTCTTTCCATGCTGAGTGAGGTAAGACAAGTTTCTAAAGGCTTACATTGTGTTAACAAAGTGGTTGTTACCGGTAATTGCTGTGTTAATACTATGTTACAACCTTCACTGCAGATTCTGTTCCTTCTGTGGGCAGAGATTTATAATATTAATTTTATTCTGTAATATATATATTGGAATTTCTGTCTTTGGTGTAGTGTGGCTGTAATAATGAGTTTTGTAGGTTTCAAGTGTATACCACTGACCTACATCATTGTTGTTTACTCACCTGAAGCATGAACTTACTGCGTGTTAGCAATGATTAATATTATAGTATATGAATTTTGTGCTATAAATGGAGACATTTTAATACCTTGGTAATAATTACATATTTTCTGTATGATGTGAAGCATGTACAACCAGTGTTTAGAAAAGCTGTCATTTGGTTTAGCAGCAGCAACAGCGCATTTAGGTGTCAAATGACCCCTGATGATCTTATTGGATTATGTTAGCAAGAAGTACTGGTCTTGCTACCATTTTTTTCGTGGAATTTCCTTATTTCATGGCCTTTTATATCAGATCTCTCCATTGCACTCTGTTTTGCGTGGCCGTTAAGATGTTCCACCAGTTCATCAACACAGTTTCTCATATTTCTGCTCATCATCTTGTACACTGTCTAACTTATTTTCCGATGTCATCTGTCAGTCGTAATATGAAAAAAAAATTATAGAATCTGAGCTGTGTATTTTATGTCCAAAATATTTCAATTTTCTGAATGTGACAAAAGTTTCTAGAGAGTGCTGGGGCATAATTTGGTCAGTCACTAAAGAATTCATCCTTCTTACTCTCCATGGTATCATCAATCTCTTATCTTCTATCCCTTGCAGCCGTACATCACTGCTAGAAAGACTGTTGTCTACAGTAGCTTAACCTTTATGTTGCTTGAAACTTCCTGTTCCTTTAGTATGTAGCAGTCTTGTGTGTGTAACATCCCTGCTGATTGGAATCTTTAGTTTATGGATAACAAGAATTGTTGAATGTGTTCATGGGATTTATTTTATTGATGGACAGAATAAAGTGCTGATTAAACACTCCTTTACAGGTGTTAACAAATTCACACTCACTGCACTCGCTTATCATCCGTCAGCGTAATGATGCGCCACGTATTCTGGAATTTCTGTTTCGCAACCGTGGTTATCTCAGGAAACTGACTGTCAAGAATTGCTCGCTTGGTGATAATAGCACAGCCCTCTTATCTAACATGGTGGCCTTGTACCCGGATCTGGAGAGCCTGTCACTCGAGTCTTGCCATCCACTTACATCCGATGGTTACACTCTCATCCCGCGCCTGAAGAAACTCTCTGAACTGAACCTTTCAAACTGTCAGGTAGATTATTTTCATGTTAAACAGTTAGAGACGCATGTTTGCATACGTGAAGCATGTAGGACACCCCTAAAATACATTTTATTATTTAGGCAAGAAGGAAATTTTCTGCAGCTTTAAGTCATGCTGCATAATATGAATGGCATTTATTTCATAATTTTATCATGATCTGTTCAAGTAATACATTTTGATGTAGAATACATCTATAGTTACGTTTGATCGGAGGGGGGTCTGCACGCGAAGTCGATGACGTCACAGCGTAAACGTAACCGTTAAAGATGGCGGATATGTGTTACTATGGCAACGTTATGACAACAACAAGATGGCGGATATGTGTTACTATGGAAACGTTATGACAACAACAAGATGGCGGATATATGTTACTATGGAAACGTTATGACAACAAAAATTGACAAACAAGTTCAGTCTACGACTGTACTATTGAAGATGTAGAATACATCTATAACAAGTTCAGTCTAAATACTGAGTTTGTTATAGATGTATTCTACATCTTCAACAGTAAAGTCGTAAACTGAACTTGTTAATTTGTTTTTTCATAAAGCATGTGCTAAAAGTTAAATACCCTCCCTGGTAGGATAAAGGTTAACACTTTGCTGCTGCTGCTGCTGCTGAAGTCAATATTCGATTTCGGGAAAATGGGACTGTTCATGAAATATTTAAATTATAGTCACACGATTGAGGTTGGGTGTACACAATTTCTGAACATGTTCTTTGCAGGTGTGCATCTGTCAGTGGTACTGAGGTACATTTATTATATATAGCAACGCACTGCTGGAAAGTGATATCAGCAATACATAAAATTTAGACAGATACCCAAATTGTGTATACGTAAGCAGTAGCTGCATTAAACAGAAAGTTGTTTTTTTTAATATTCGTTTGTACATGATTTTGGAGAAACATTTAAAAAAAAATGGATCATAAGGAGATATATAATTTATGTTAAGTACATACTTTTGTCGTACAGTGGGCTGTTTTTTGGGAAATGTGGCATATTTGATTTGGTCTTAATGTAAAATAGAGAGTGGTTTCAGTATCGTTTGACATTAAATTCGTACTCTTAATCCTTTTGCACCTAATGTCAGGTGTATACACCATACAGTGAGATACTCAAAATGCTCTGCATCACGTGACGATACTGGCATTTAATGGCCTTCTTTATGTGGCTGCCATTTAAATTCCAGTTGCCAGCAGCTCCCAAAGGGCATGTAATTCTGGAACTAAAGTATTTAGGTAAATTTAAAATTTACACTTGACAGAACACAAAGGTCCAGAGGCAAAGTAGATTTAGAGTTCTTCTCTATTTTAACTTCGGCGCTAGAAGGGGATGTGTGGTCAGCACCATACCCTGGCCGCTATACCACTGGGACAGAACCAGTACCATTTTTATAGGAGTCTGGGTGGGCCCCAGGGCAGGTCTGGCTTGGTTTATATCAACTAAGCTTTCGTTATTCCAAACGATTAATAAAAACTCAAATATCTAAATTTATTTCCTAAAGAATTCTGATAGCGGTATTCTGCACTTCGTGTTACCTAGTGTCTGGAATATGTGAATCAAATAGTCCTGAAAAGATAAAAATTATACTGTGTTTCTTTACTGTTTCTGTTGCCATATTCAGGAGGCAGGATGTGTAGGTGTATAGTGAAATGTTCAGTCGCTAAGAATAGCGGATTCTCAGGCGTGGAGCTGAGTATGTGCCTACAGAACCTCTTACCGCAGTATGAAAACAGTTCCAGGTACTGAAATAATGTTTTTCTGGGGGGCGT
>Ga0209629_10000513_pt1 | contig 21358 bp, 19 predicted proteins | sample TergutCu122P5_FD_187286 | JGI IMG/M metagenome (GOLD analysis project Ga0209629, IMG submission 187286) | Cubitermes ugandensis P5 segment gut microbial communities from Kakamega Forest, Kenya - Cu122 P5 (SPAdes) (version 2) | ecosystem: Host-associated > Arthropoda: Insects > Digestive system...
ACGCTTGGTTCACAAGATACAAAACGCTTATTGTCAGACACGCGCAACGATTTAAAGGGAAACTCAGTAGGGTGAACGCGAACACCAAATATAAACTCCGTAAGACAAAGGTTAATATGTGTTACTATAATATTGCTTAACTGCTGAGCCCAATTAACTGCATGTAACAGGCTCCACTTTCAGATGCTTGTAGGTTCTTGGCTGGTCAAGCAATAACCCACCCTTTATGAATTCCCAAGGTTTACTATCATGTTCACAAGGATCTGCTACCACAACCTACCATAAGCCTGTTAAATCCTCCCCTATAACCTACTGCCTTAACTTTTGAATGCTTAGCATTTACTTTACATACCACAAGGTTTAACATTCAAAAATTCTACGTGATGTTAACACTTCATTATGTGTTAGATACACATCTCAGAACAAAGAGTCTCTTTTACCTTGAACATCATTAACTGATAAGTTTTTTGTAACTGAGGTGGAGAGTGTTTTTTGGCAGTATGCATTGAGTCCTTATATAAGACAGATTACATTTCACCTTTAAAGGGTTAATATAAATTTTTTCTGAATTATAATGGCAGGTACATTGATGTACCACATTATCTAATGTGACAGAATGTGAGCAATACTGGGAGGCCACGACAAAAATGATGGAAAACTGACTTCGTTCCTTCTCTATTACTATTTTTGCAACTACTCCTTATTATTGGGACTCTTATATTTATTTGAATGCTTTTCCTTTTTTTCCCCCCCTTTCTTTTGTATGTTTTTTCTCTTTTAATGTAGTATTTCTAGTTTAGTATACTCTACTGTCTCACTATGAAATTTACAAAGCACATGACAGTTGAAGCCAAACATACAGAAAATATTTCAAGACAAGTATATCAAAGTCGGTGTCTTTTACATCCTATAATGATAATAAAAAGAATGAGATGAAAAGCATAATTTAAGATTTTAACAGGAATGTTTATTTTAAATATCATTTATACACTGCAAAAACTCCACTTTCTTGAGAACAGTTTTAACACTTCTGATTGAATTTCATTCTTTTATAACACCAAAGTCCCAAAACTACGGCAAGTATGAAATAATCCGCACCCACAATATTTCAACATTACATGCGGAAGTGTGTGCCATGCTTTTTCACCATTCTCATCAGCATACATGCCAAACTTTTGCTTTGTTACCATTTGCACAAAGCTGTAGACCACAACTTTGCAAATTTTATTTTATTTTTTTTTTTTTTTTTTTGGTACTGATGCTAATATTACTGTCATGGACAAAATTTTTACAAAACATATATCATAGAGAAATAGCTTCATATAAATTCTTGAGTGGAACATATTCACGTAAATACAACACTCAACACAACGAGATAAGTACCAGCATACAATATGCGCCTACAAAACGTAAAACCGCTTTAGTCTACATGAATCAGTAGCAAGTACCTCTTCGAATAGCAACGTATATCCAAATCAAACTTGCTACTTCAAAATGACCGCTCAATGACTATAGAGTTATGGCCAAACGTGACCACAGATTAATGGTCACACATCCCAGTATATCATAACACAAGAACAGAGATACCTAATTTTTTTTTAGGAGGTGTACTCTGTGACGTCAAATCCAGCATAGCAAACTTTATGGTTATGTATGTACTCATTTCTATATTTATTATTTAATGTAGAAAGATAAATGATTTTGTACACTAATATGTTTTATTCACTGAAGGTGGAAACGATTTCGTGCATATGCAGTGGGAGTATGTAAATCACAGAATAATTACGGCGCTGATGTGCGTATTTTGTGGACAACCTGGTCAATTACAGATCACAATCCCTGCCGCAGACATGAGTGGTAAGTGGAAATATGACTTGTTTTCGCTCGTAATTTCAATACTTATAAAATTATGTGGGCATGGTGATTGATCACAGTTAACAACCAGTAAGTCAGCAGTGAGTGCGGTACTGGTAATGCCGGATAATTAATCGCTGAGTAATTGGAACAAGCCAACAAATATTTAATTGCAATTTTAACTAACTTTGCGATGTTAACAAAGTTATTGTAGTAAACGTGCTTTTGCAATGAAAGGAGCACTGCCTCTTTTAGGAGGGCCCTTACAGCTTTTCGAAATTCCATGCCCAAGATTGGCCAAATTTGGCAACCGGCTTTGCATGAGGCACTATTTGTATTTGTGTAAACAGTTTGTAGATTTATGTAATAACGTTGGAAATTACGCCTGAAAGAGTGTGTAGTTCATCTCATTTTCATTAACCTGGTGTCAGTAGCCTCGTCATGTACCTTATTTTGTGACATTTTGTTAGGTTATGTTTGTGTACATACGTAAATATGTGTGTGCAAGACGACAGTGCAGCCCAACTTCTTACTCTGAATAGAATCATATTCTAACAGGGGCATAGGTGATTTTCCCAATAATACCGAGCTATTTGCATTTATTTACCCACGAATGCATTGAAGGATAGTTTTTTTTTTTTTGCAGTGGAAGCAATATTTCATACTGAATATGCCGGTATATGGAAAATGTATGCCTGAATCTGTGCCCAGCTATTCACATCTCATCTAACAGAAACATAAATAAAGTAAGTGTAACTGATGTGATGGTACCCAACATTAATGGCTGCCAACATACAAGCCCAAACCGATTGTGTTTGTGCTGGGGTGAAAGTAATATACTGTACTGAGTGGGTAATAAGTTCAGTTTAAAAACAAATTGTATGTGACCTTAGTTTGTATGCACAAAAACTAAAGCCTAACCTTGGGTTATGCCCATGCATGCATACATACAAACATACGTACATATATATATATATATATATATATATATATATATATGTGTGTGTGTGTGTGTATATATATATGTGTGTGTGTGTGTGTGTATACACACACACACACACATATGTACATAACATACATATGTACACTGTAGTACATTGTTTTGTTTGTGTATATTAGCAACTGTGACATCATTGTTTGTGACTGTCTTCTGATATGGTGAGAATGGCATGAGACACTGCTTGAGAGGAAGGCAGAAATTAATGCTTGTATTATGACTACAGTTTCATGTGTACACATAAAGATTCCTTTGGTTAAAGACATGACAGTATGTCATAGTGTTAGTAATGAAGAATTGCGAACCAGTAAGTTTGAACAAAAATTAATTTACGCCTGTGTTCGGCAAAGGTGCAAAATCTAACTATAATTATTTGCATCAATGATTTCAGGTGGTTGAAGAATTGTAAACCAGTAAGTCTTAGAGCAAAAATTAATTTATGCCAATGTTCTGCATTAGTACAGAATCTAACTAATTATTTTTGTTAATGATTTCAGATGGTTGAGGTACATTGACACATTTTCCTTGCTGTTGAATGCATGGAGAGGATGGGGCGGGAGAAATTGTTGTATGAAGTGCGTCCAACCCATATCCATCACCATTATCATCCTCTCTCTCTTGGTAGCAGCAGTGGCAGTATGTACCACCGCAAATGCTGCTTTTTCTGTACCATCGCCTTGCTTCCCGTCTTGTTTATGTTGTATGGACAAGTATACCATGAGGCTCAGAACAGTGAGAGTGAAACACACACAGGTAAATAATCTGTTGATGTTATTGAGCAGAGGGTCATATTAAATGCTAGTCTTACATGAATGGTTTGCTGAGCAGATTTTGTTTTCCTTATTATGGGATCAGGTTACAGACAGCAGGGTGAAAGAAAGAAGACAGACACAAAAAGTATATACAGAATTATGGGTTAGACCACTTTAGTGTTGGCTGTGGTGATAGGTATTTATGCAGTATATAGTTACATTCTGGTCAGTAACTTAGGCCATATTTGCTGATACAGAGTTCAACTTAGTAACACTGATTGTAGTCATGAAGTTAAAACCTGAAATTTGTTTATATTTACATACATTTTATTGGCCAGTTTTCTTGGTAGCTGAACTTCATAACATTGTAGTCAGCATGGTCTGTCATATGCTCAGCACTTTCAGAATACCCTGTTGGGAGGAAATTGTCTTTGGCAGTCTGATGCTGGGTCTCATTATCAACCTGCTAGAACAGCCGAGAGAGCAAATGAGGCTGCACACAGAAAACTGAGAGTAAATGCTCTTTCTGTTTATTAGTGCCTGGGAGAGGGGTCAGATAATGATCTGTCATTAATACAAGTTGAAGTAGAAAATGGCTGTGTGTGGAATTGCCGAATTAATAATATAGTGCAAATCCCAGTACACACCACACAAGCCATAACAGACATCACTTCAAATGAACAAATGCATATTCTTTAGGGTTCAGTTTTATGTGTTCTATTGTAATTTTTGTTGGTTTTAGATTGAAACACATCATTTCCTTCTGCAGTATCAAATTGTACCATTTTTCAGATATACTAACAGTAAACATTTTTAAATCTATTTGTAATATTAATATCACACATAGTTTTGGATTAAGTAATAGGATAATCTACTATTTTATGAAATGGCAGTATGAAGTGTTTTATAAACAGGTATTGTTTTCAGGCATGTTACAAATTTTATGACATTGTACTGTATTGAACCATTGTTGTCAAGGAATAATGACATTAACTCTCCTGGTACTGCACATTTGGGAGTCATATGCCGTGGTAACAGTATCAGTATTGAAAAAGGCATATTTTGCTTCGCCTAATAATACAATTTAAAATTAAATATGTACTTGTGCTTTCATTATTTATGTGGAACATTTTATTGCACATGTGTATTTCCAAGTATTTTGTGTGGAAATGTTCTGTTATACTGAGGAAGGGTATTCTGGATTTATATGCTTTCTGTTGTGTTTGTGTAAGATTAGGCTAGATATACTGAGGACAGGTCTGCTTTAAGTGCTTTATGTTCTGCATGTGTACAGTCAGGGTAGTTATACTTGACCACTAGCACCCTCGTCCATGTCTGTGTGTCTTGACACCTGTATCATTTGAAGTTTTTCTGTGAGAGACTGGCATCTTGTAATACCTCCGTTGTTCTGTTCATATTTTGGCATAGCTAATATTTTGTTCTCCCTTCTTTTTCTTTTGCACTTTTTCTTGTAATTTGTTCAGGAGTGCAATGTCTGAGTTGATACTCTGTTGGAATACTGAATTACTTAAGTTATGTTCATGCTGTTCTGTGTGACGTACATTTGGAAGATCTCTGGAACAAACCAGGAGTTATGTAGCCCAGTTGTGCCTTACTGTGGTTTGTTGCAAGGGTCAAACTTGCATAATATCCTAACCATTCTGTTGTTACTAACTTATGAAAGTTGTGAAAGGCAGTCTTTTGTGTGTGAACAGTGGGGTTTTAATAATGAGCACAACATATGCACAGCCTGACAGAATGTAATTTTAAAGTAAGGTAAATAATGGCTGTAGCACAGACCAACAGAATTTATGCTCTGGAGAGATTTAAGTTATGTTATGCAAGGCAAGTATGTCCTTTTCTATTGAATTTATTGTCTTAAAGAGAAAGAGATTGAATAAGGGAAAGGGGCAGGGAAAAAGGGGTGGAAAGGAGATTTTGAAGGGGGTTTTTAGTACTTTAATGACTTCAGTAGGTCACTTGTCACAGAACATCTTGCAAGTTCAGATGCTATGCTGTACCATCATAAGTAGTTCTGAGAATGACAACTAGTTTATACTTATTAGTGGTTGTCCATACAGCCAGATCATTGCAGTGTTAAGGTAGATGATAGCTGTGTTCATATAAGTGAATGTAAGTTGTACATCTACAGCTTGGGGAATTTTTGTAGACCCTGTAGGAGTTTGAATGGCTATATTTATATGTGTGGCTCAGACATTTATGGCTGACTTCCAGAAGTCTAAAACCACAATCTTCAGTCCCTTTACACCATGTGGTTTTAATTATATTTTTAAATTTTTGTCATTGAAGCCTTTGTCACCCTGGCCAGGAAATATAATCATACCTCACATCTGTGAGTGCAGGTGGTCAAGTATGAGGAAGCATAATAAATACACAAGGGAATAACAAGGTAGCTGTGTTGTCAACACTGATTTTATCAATGGAAACACTTCCAACCTACTAAGGAAGTGTCAACTTTTACACAGTGTTTTGCAGTACTTCAAAATGCACTTTCTGTGGTATGTCAGTGTGCTGTTATTTGCTTCATTTATTTTCAGTTATGTATAAAGAAACATTTCTTTTAAATGACACTTGTTGGAATATGTATGAAATCCCATAGATGTAATTATGAATTAAATGTAAACATATTAACATCTGAGAGACACTCACAATGATCCTTGAGGGTATGAAATTTATTTGCTTAAGCAGATGTAAATGGCTACATTTACTGACCAAATATGATAAAAGCTTATCTAACAATTTAATTGTATAACCAAAATTGCAAGTTCATGTTAGTTGGGTGGAATAAAAGTCATGTCTCATGGTGACAACTTACTGTATTTTAATTCTCCTGTGTGTTTAATTTGCAAGAATGAATAAAGGCACTGATCATACGTTTTCAGTGACACAAACATGTTTAGAAGGTGATTTATGCAGGAGAGTTGTGCGATCATCAGCTGATCCAATATATGATGTGTCCTTCATGATAAAGCAGTGCTTACCATGTTCACCACATGCACAGAGTCAATGTCTGTGTCAATGTTGACAGGTGCTCCAACTTGCAATGTGTCTCACATGGAGCTCAGGAATGAACAGAAGGATGTGACCATTTCTTCACATGTTGATCTCCACCACCATCCTACAGCAAAAAGTAAAGGTTTGCACTTGCCTTTCCACTGGACAAGGAGTAGAGCTCTTCTGTTACAACAGAAGATACGCTTGTGTCATGTGTGATTTACCACCATCTTTGTTTCTTCTTGTCTTTGTCTCTCAAGCACATTCCTTTGTACTTGTTTTCACAACACTAAGTTGTTGTACATATATTCACTCACTCACTCCCAGGTGCTACAACCCATGCAGGGTCTTGGCTGACTCAAGAAACTGCCTCCAATCATCTCTATCTCTGGCCCTGGCCCTCCAGTTCCTGACTCCCAACTTCTCTGCATCCTTCGTCACTCCATCAGTCCATCTCAGGTTTGGCCTTCCTGCTCGTCTTCTGCCCTCCGGCTTGTCCAAGGTAATTTTCTTGCATGGAAGATTATCTTGCATTCGCATTACATGTCCTGACCATCTTAGCCTGGTTATCTTAATTGTTGTAACCAGATCAGCCTCATCATACAAACGATATAGTTCCTCGTCGTATCTTGATCTCTGTACTGCCTCTTCACATATGGGCCCATAGATTCTCCTTAATATTTAAAACACCAAGACGTAACTCATCCACCTTGTTCAGGATCCAGGTTTCCGCCCCATACATCAGAACTGGTTTTATTAATGTTTTGTACATAATTACCATATGTTTCCTATTTATATTTTTGGCTTTAAGCATATTTATCATCCCAAAATGGCTTCTATTGGCTAACGTGATTCTATTATTAATTTCAGCAGAAGTATCATTTCGAGTTGTGATAAGTGTCCCCAGGTACTTAAAACTATTGACTCGTTCAAAGGTCATATGTTTCCTGAAAAACATTCTCAACATTTTTCTTCTTATTACCACAAATCATGTACTTGGTTTTAGCTTGATTGATTTCTAATCCCATCATTCTTGCAGCTCTATCCAATGCAATTGTAACCTTTTGCAGAGATTTTGGAGATCTACTGATGATATCAATATCATCTGCATAGGCTAGTATCTGCACTGATTTGTAGAATGTATTACCACGCTGATTTATGTTTGCTTCACGTGTTACCTTTTCCAGTGTTATGTCAAATAAGATGCATGCTAGTGCATCACCCTGCCTCAGCCCATTCTGTATATGGAAGCTTTCCGATAGCTCGTTTTGTATTTTAACTTTGGCAATGGTACCCTCCATCGTGGCTTGAGTTAGTCTCACTAACTTCGGTGGTATGCCTAGTTCCAACATTGCCTTGTAGAGCTGGTTCCTATTGACCTTGTCATATGCTGTTTTGAAGTCTATAAATAGATGATGGGTTTCTATTTGAAATTCCAATGTTTTTTCTAAAACCTGCCTTGATGTATGTATTTGGTCAATTGTTGATACTCCTTCTCTGAATCTGCATTGATATTGTCCTATTATTTTATTTGCATGTGGCTTTAATCTTCCGTATAGCACAATTGATAGTGCCCTGTATGCAGTATTAACAAGTGAAATTCCTCTGGAATTCTCACAATTTTGGACATCACTTTTCTTATGTATGGGGCAGATTAAAGCTTCTGCCCAGCTTGTTGGGATCCTTTCTTCATTCCAAATTTTAACTATTAGCTCATAAATTCTGTGTTCCATACATTTATATCCCTTCTTCAATATTTCAATGGGTATTCCATCTGGGCCTGGCGCCTTGTTGTTTTTTTAACTTATCAACTACAGCTTTCACTTCCTCCTTTGTAGGTACATCTGTTGTTTCCAGGCTTTTATCTGTTCCATTTTCTTCTTCTTTACCCAGATATTCGTCCATGTTTTCAAGTTAACTTTTGCTATCACCTTTGCTTCTTTCTTCATCTCCATGCCCATTCAGTAATTCATCAAAATGTTCTGCCCATCTCTGTAAAACCTTCCTTTCTCCCATTACCAGATTTCCCATCTTATCCTTACATGTCCCTATTCTTGGTTTGTAGCCTTTCCTAATAACATTCACTTTCCTATAAAACTTCCTAGTTTCTTTTTGTCTACCTGCTTCCTCTATATCTTCCATCAATCTCTTCCATGCTTCCCTCTTCTTTCTCCTATGTATTTTCTTTTCTTCGTACCTCCTTCTTTGATATTCGTCCCTTGCCCGTCTAGTATTCTTCTTGGCTATCATATTTTTGTATGCCTTACTGTACATATATTACTCTTCATAATTATTGTACAGCTTTGCTTTGTTGTTGTCTTCTTGTTTGTCATCATCGTCATCTGAGGCATTTTTCAGTTTTTAATCATTTTGAAACTGTGTCGTGTGCAATGCTGCTCTTCTCAATCTTGCAAGCACATCCTTAAGTTTATTCACACCACTTCTTCTATTATTTCAGTTGAGGAAATTAGTAACAGTTTATTTATTTTATTGACTGAGTCTCAGTTATTTTATTGACAGATACTCGTTTATACTTAATACTTGGTTTCTTACATCATGACTTGGATGTAGATATCTATTAATGATTATATTTATGATGAAAATTATGCTTTAAATTTCTAATATAGGCCTACCTGCAACTTGTAATATCCTTTTTTTATGAAGTTTTGTTTTAAACCATATTAATTTTGTACTATTGGAAGGCAAAACAAGCTGTATCCAAACTGCAACCACAAATGCTATATTTAGTGCACTTCTCATAATGTACGTTCTTTAAAAAAGTATGTTCCTCCATTTACTTTGGTAGAAAGGTTTGTAATAACCAGATACAGTCAGTGTTTTTCTTTTTTCCTCAGGATTATTTTATTTAATTTTGCTGACACTGCATTATTTGCAAGTTTCTTACCAACTAGGAGTCAGATATTTCTTTTCGCACGAACTTTACATTGTCACTCCTAAGCAGCAATCTGTGTGACTCATGCAGCATTCATTTTCATAGACAGTTGTTGGCCTCTACAAGTGACAGATCTCCTGTTATTTTAGTTTGCATAAACACATATATTAATTACTGAAATTAGTACACTGATGCTGTAGTTTGGAAGTTTCCATGAGAAAGAATGGGTTTGTGTGACTGAAAACTGTATTGATCTTCATTTGTCTCCTGGGATGAATGTTAGCTGAAGCTTGTACTTGGAAGGTGCCTACTGTGAGCCTTGGCAGGTGCACCCCCTATCCTGATAGAGGTTTTCATATTAACCTGTATCATCTCACCTTGAAATGCCAGTGTAGCTGCCAACAGCTGGAGTTATGTTCATTTTAAATGCCCATGCCTGCATGTGCATGGGCCATGAGAGTTGCATTTAACAGGATATGGATGATGTACTTGGCTGATAAAGGTTAAATGATGGTATAGTACCTTGTAATTCATTTTCTTCCTTGTACTTGTACTTTACAGTATGCACTCATCCACTCATTACGTTCGTACTAAATAACCACTGCAGTTAACAGAGTAGTGTTAAGTAAAATAGAAACATGGAAACCAATCCACTTCTCATCACATAAATACTGTGACAAAGACTTATGATTTGTCATTGGTCTGTAGATAATAACACTGCTGGGAAGGAACTTACAAGTGTGCAAGAGGAAAGTTGGACATACCTCCAAATGTCTGCATATTGGTTGATTCTGCACAGAGTTTCTGATTGTGTTGCACATTTGTATAAACAGCACACTGCCCACATTATTATTTTTTGTTATTCATGTGCAGGTATTAATACACTAACCATAATGCTAGGTTGTCTTCAGTTCTTAGGTAGACAGAAAAATGTGCCATTCTGGCACACATTTCAGTTTAGACTGGGGTTCTTGTGATGTAATTTTCATTCACACTTCACTTAATTTCTACAGTGGTAAAATTGCAAGGTTATTGATTTTGTCTGAGTGTGTTGAAATCTTGGTAGGGATGGGACTGTACCAGGACTTGTTGGTTCATTGCCAGCTCATCACTGTGGAAGTTTGGGTTCAATCCCAAGCTACTTTATGTGGGATTTGTGGTAGACAGACTGGTCTTGGGGCACGTTTTTTTTCCAAGTACTGTTGGTCTCCATGTAGGACAAAGTCATAATAAAGACTGACGGTAGTTCCTTTGAAATGGTGGAAGAGTTCATATATTTGGGAACAACCATAACGAATGAAAATTCTATTTAGGTGTAAATTGAAGTAGGTGAATGCTTGCTATCATTTGGTGCAGAATCTTTTGTCTTCCAGTTTGATATCCAAAAATAAAAATATTAAGATATAGAGAACTATAATTTTGCCTGTTGTTTTGTGTGGGTCTGAAACTTGGTCGCTTACACTGAGGGAGGAACATACACTGAGGTTGTTTGAGAGCAGGGTGCTGAGGAGAATATTTGGGCTCAAGAGGGATGAGGTAACAGGGGAGTGGAGAAAACTACATAACACGAAGCTTAGTGATCTGTACTCCTCACCAAATATTATTTTGGTGATCAAATAAAGAAGAATGAGATGGACAGGGCGTGTAGCATGTATTGGGGCAATGAAAGGTGCAAACAGGAACCTGAGAGAAGGAGACCACTTGGAATACCCAAGTGTTAGATGGGGGTTAATATTAAGATGTATCATCAGGAAGTGGGATGTGGGGGGGTTATTGTCTGGATTGATCTGGCTCAGGATAGGGACACGTGGTGGGCACTTGTCAATGTGGTAATGAACCTTCAGGTTCCATAAAATGCATGGCATTTCTTGACTAGCTGAGAACCTGTTAGCTTTTCAAGAAGGTCTCTTGGTCTCAGTCTGTATCATTCTTTCAGTGCTATCTTTATTCATTTCCCTATCACTGATACTGTGCAGTCTTACTGAGCTGTTGACATCATCATTAAGTACCATTCACTTAAACACTTCAGGGTATAGTGCTTTTAGGTATATTTCTAAAACATTTATGAACTACCCAATACAGTTTTCATGTCAGTCTGTCTGAATGTATTAGGGTCAAAATGCATTTTACATGATAGACGAAGAATAAATTTTGTAAAGCCATTTTGATTGTGGTTTAGTTATGGTTATTGTCAGGGACATTTAATTGAAGGAAATAAATGACACTCACTTTAATTTATTTTAAGCACCATTAATGTAAGTGGGTAGTTTGGTCATACATATACACAGAGGTTCATCATGTACTGACTTGTATTGACTTAACAGAGACTGCCACCACACAGCCACCAAGATATGAAGTGTGCAGTTCATTTCATCAGTTACTGCATGATTGTTCTTATGAGCAGTCAGTAGTGAGTGCTTATTATGTTTTTGTTGAATGATGGTGAGATGTAGTGATGAAAAATATGTTTTTTGGTGAGAATTGTGTGTGAAATAGATGTTTTATAACTGCGTGTTAGTAAATTTTATTGCCCCTGCACTCATTTATGACACATTTAATTTGGAGCACCATGTGAACAACATTTTTGAACACATCTATCAAGAACTGGTGTAGAAAACAGTTACATGTATTCCTGGCAAGAAAATGTACATCAGTTCAGACTGCAGAAATTCATTTGGGTTCTGTGGTCTGTTCTTAATGAATGAATAAGTAGTAAAAGATTGTGGCTGTTACATTTACAAGATCTGAATATGTGTGTAATTTTTACCTGTGGGGAAACCTTAAGCACAAAGTTTGTAGAAGTAGTTCACACATTTTGGAGGCTTTAGAAATTGAAATCAAGAATGTTATTCTTGAAATAATTATAATGCAGTTAAGTGTAAAAAGTACAGTTGTCTGTCTGCACAGTGAAACACCACTCTCTGGAGGCATAGGTGGGAGTGCATTCATCACCTGGCACCAGAAAAGGTGATGGGTCAGCTTTACACCCTGTTGACTTTACAGCAGGGGAAGGAGCCCCATTTTACATTAAACAGGGGGCTGGGTGGGCCCCCAGATCTGGTCTATATGTTCTGAAGAAGGGAACAGTTTCTGTCGCATGCTGGGAATTGAATCCCCAATTCCTTAGTTGTCCACTATGCCAGTTGAAGTGTTCTGGCTTCTGAACTTCATTGTATTTCGCAGAGTTTGTTAAATTGGTGTCACCTGTGGGTCGGTCTTATGGATATAACTTTGAGCAGCTGTTGTAATACTTCCAATTACATAATGAAGTAATGGTCTGTTTTTAATAAGAGAAACCAACCACAAGCAAGTGCATTGCTCCACAAATAGACAGTAACGCAGTAATAAAGTTCGCAATAAAGGAATTAAGCTGTGTATATATCCTGAACACTTGACAGGTTTAGATGAAGCTTAATGTAACTATGTGTAAAATTTGTTTTAAGTGCTTAGTTGAATATATGTGTATTTTTGTTTCTGTCCCATGTAATGAATCCATTTGATGCAGTTTCCAAAGTTTGCTTACCCATTTCTCTTATGTGACACAGTTGTTATAAGGGCTGTGCTGGTTTATTTCGTAATTACAGTACAGTATTATGGGACCCATGAAGGATTTACTGTTTGTCTGCAGCTTGTGGGTGGTGTCTGGGAAGAAAGAAATTACAAGACCATGATTTTGTGGTTGTGTCATGGCTTAGTTATTCACCATCCTCTAACTGCAGACGTCTGTGTTTGGATCTTAGGCCAGTACTTGTGGAAATCGTGGCAGACAGAATGGCACTGGAACAGATTTTTCTCTGAATAATTCAATTTTCTCATATTGGTATCATTCCACCAGTGCTTCATGCTTTTATTTGATTCCTCTTCCCACCGATACTGTATAATCTTTGCAGTTGACAGCATCATTCAATAAAACACTTTTCATCTCTTTCATCAGGAATTTCTCTGATGAGATACACATTCCTGGTGTGGCTGCAATGCCTATCACATAAGCGCAAAGCAAATAAAATATTTCTCTCTCTCTCTCTCTCTCTCTCTCTCTCTCTCTCTCTCTCTCTCTCACTCACTCACTCACTCCAGTTTTCTCTGGCTGGACTGATGATGTCTGAATTTCTGGTGTGGCTATAATGCCTATCAAAGAAGAGCAAGGAAAATGATTCTGCAAAGGGATACATGTACACCAAACAATGTTGGAATGACTGTGTAGATAAATTAGCGTGGACTCACCACAACAATGAATTACTCCAGTAGCACCTAACAGGCCTCCTCTCATCAGTAGCATGTTCATGTTCTTTCTAGGGTATTATACATTTCTGATTAGGTGGTGCACAGATATTATCTGCAAGCCTCTTGCTGCTCATATGAGGCGGCATATGCTTTTTCTCTGTCACCTATAACATACACATCTTGGTTTTTAACTGTCAAAAATTCGTTTTCTTTTCGCTGTGGATAGCATGTGGAGGGTGGTTGTGTTTGTGGAACTCTTCTTGTACAGTGTTGAAAAAATATTCAGCAGTCTCTTTTTTAAATCAGATGTACCTTTTCAGCACATTCCAGTTAAAACTACTGAAAACACTGCCTGTAAAGGCCTGTATATTCCAGCATTTGATGTAATTCCCTAAACCTTATGCTTACATTAAATATAGTGTAATTTTTGTAGAACTGATTATTTTGCTACAATGACAGTAGCTGGATGAAAATGTTAGCCCTTTGTTCAGCACAGCTGTAATTCCATGCTGGGGTATTTCTGTATTTTGGTTGTAAAGTGAACTTATATGCAGGAATCTTTTACTAGAAATGATGATACTGAAGTTTTTCATCATAAATCCCATACGGTATATAAGTGGAATTGGCAAGGTGTGTGCATTCCAGCCATATGACCAGTGGCTTAGTTCCATACCAGAGTCCTGATGAAGTACTCATTCTATTTGTTTCTCAGACATTGCATTTTGCATTGCATTTACATTCCTGGATTTGTAGCAACAGAACATCAAGCTGGTTCAGGGGGTATTTATTTTACAAAAAATGTTACATGATATGATTTTGCCGTGGTGTAAATGATATTTTTCCACTTCTGGGATGTTATGCAGCATTCATTGGTAGTTAGCTACCAGTGTTTTGGGACAAACTTGAAGAGTCAAGCTTGACCCTTGAAAATGGGACCAATAGGTTTTCACAAAACATCCTTAACTAACTACCATTCAGCACTGCATAACATCCAATGAGAGTGAAGATCAACAGAGAATATTTTCTTTTTTATTTAAAGTTACTATTTTAAATTTTTCAGGATATTTTAATGTTTCTTCCATCACAAGATTAGAGTTACTACAGTGTATTGTGTCTAACTTTTAATGAAACTGTACAAGATCTTTCACCATCTGAATTACAGCAGCTATTCATGGATGGTCATTTAACACGAGTAGAGATCTCCGACGGTATGTCCTACCTGACAATGTCACAGCAATCATTCCACAGTTGGACCTATGTGGCAGCCCAGAGGTGTTTCTTTTGGTACTTGTATGTTCTGCTGTGGCCAATTTCAAGGCAAGAGCAGCCATAAGAGAAACATGGGCTTCTGCTCCTTCTATAACCAATTCAAGCAGCTCCATCAAAGTGGCCTTCCTTCTGGGTGATCCAGACAATTCCACATTACAGGTTTGTCAAATGGTACTTTTCACAGCTTTCGTTAAGAATGATATTTATTGTAATTTATTTTCCAGAAACATTCTCTGTTTTCTAAGTTAGGAACTGAGTTTGGAGGTTGTCACGTTTGTGCCTCCAAGAAGAATTACGGCATAATCTGTGAAATGGCATGTGTTATACATGCAATAATTCATTAATTATTTCATGGATACCAGATTTTATTATGGATCAGTGTGGGTGAAAATTGGAATTGTACACCAACTTTAAGGGAAAGTATCCTAGATTGATTTTGAACATCTGTAAAACAGTGTATTATGTTAAAGAAAATGTTCATTTATGACCGTATGTAAGCCAGGCTTCATTGTGTATGTCAAGAAATTGGTATTACCTCTTAACATATCGTGGAAAGGCTCAATGTGAAATCACAAAAACAATGTGTGAATTGTTTCATTGAGTACATGAAAAAGTATGTGTGTGGCTTCATGTAAACTGGACTGTATTACAGATTAATATGGCTGAAAATTAGGACTTCCCAGTAACACTTGTTGAAAAGCCCCTCATATCAAATTGAAATAAAATTTGTGTTATGCTTTATGGAATACACAAAGAAGTCAAGTTTTGGCAGCTTATAAACCCGTCTTTATTATGGACTGGTATGGCTGAAAATTAGAACTGCATGGCAATTTTTATGCGCACTGGCATAAGTCACAAAATGTGCCTTTTAGCTTTTTCATACCAGTCTGCCTGCCTGTCCTGTTTGCATGTATCAGCTGGGCCCAGACTGGACACATGCTAATGAAATTTGATATTCACGATTTATAAAAATCCTAATTTGGTTAAAATGGGACAAAAATATCAGGCACTATGCTTGAAGGTGTATGTTTTATTGTTGCCAGTAACATTAAACTGCCCTAACAGCTCCTTCTTTTGAGTGAAATGGTATCAGGCTGCTGGGATAGCTGAGGACATTTTGATGGTACACAGTGTGTTTATCTCAACAGCAGTACTAAAGAGAACACATTGTGACATTTCCATGGCAATGTGTTATATTGTTTACAGTGTATGTAGGTATACAGTACAAAGGAAACATTGAGTGTCCATGATGACAGTGTTTGGTTCAGTAACAATACTAAGAACATAATGTTTCCAGTGACAAATTCAAGTAAAATAGTGGTAGGCTGTTAGGATAGCAGAGGAGGAAGAAACATTATGTGAATACACCACAGTGTTGTGTCATACATACATTGTCTCTTTCATTAGTGTATGTCGCTAGGGTCTAATTTAAAAGCACATATCCATTTGACAGTGTAGTGGTTGACACATGTCTCAGAAAAACAGTCATGACCTCCACATAAGTTGTTTTCTTTTAACTTTGCAAAGAATGTCAGGAGCCACATTTGAGAGATCACTGTTTGGGTCCCTGCTTTGCTGATTTTTTCTTCTCTTGTAAGTATGTAAAATTTCAGTTTATCAGTATAAAATTAAAAATTTAGCTGCTAGTTATGCTCAACAAGAGGGAGCACATTACATTCATGATATGATATGATATGATAAGTGGACATGTAGTCCTGATTGGGGCAGAAGAAACATATATAGAATTGGGGGGGGGCACTCAATCTTTTGGAAGACCCAAAGGAGAGAGTGTTGTAACACTGACATGGATTGTAGAAATACAGGTGTGTTACATGTGTTGCTGTTGTTAATTTTTTATTTGATTAACGTGGAAAATAAATAAATAAGGTTGTGTGAAGTGGTATGGAATCGAACTCATTGAGAAACTTGGCTAGGTCAGACCAGGAAGATGCTTCTTATGTACAGTGCATTTTGATACCATGTCATTCTTAGATGTCTGTATTATGACAGTGTGATGCTGTTTATTTGGTTTACATTTGCCATAAAATTACCTGCATCATTGGAATTTGTATAAATTTAAACAAGTTTAGAATGTTAACATTGTAAATCAGTTTATGTATAAATAAAGATACAGAATTAGCAACACAGATTAATTAAAAATATTAAATTTCTCTGAAAGCTGTGAATTATATTTTGTAAAAATACTGTTAATGTGTTCCATTTGTCTTCAGAAATTCTTGGCTGTTTCAGGACCTTTGAAAAAGTATTTCCATGCCCCATTAAGAGATGTTGCATGTAATTGTATAAGACATTTTGGTGCTTTGTGTAAAGGTAAAGAAATTTTACTGACAAGACAGCATTCATAATGTTAATCCTGATAGAAATGCTTGCTGGATTCTGCAGGAGCTGGTGGAAGAGGAGAGCCTTCATTATTCAGATATTATCCAGGAAGGCTTCGTGGATAGCTATAACAATCTGACCCTAAAATCGGTCATGATGCTCAAGTGGGTGTTATCCAATTGTCATTCAGTACAATACATAATGAAGACAGATGATGACATGTTTGTCAACATCAACAACCTTGTGAGGCTACTAAAAGTACGCAACATGAGTAACCTTCTGGTTGGTGCTCTTATTTGTGGAGCACGCCCAATTGCAGATACCCAGAATAAGTGGTGAGTATCTGCTGCCTTTATTGATATGAATTGTTTATTCATAGAAAAGGGAGTATTTTGAAATTTTCATGGCTATCCATATTTGTGTTTGTGCACTTTCTACACCTCAGAATGCGACAACATGAAACTTACCCTAAAATGAATATCATGAGGATTATTAGAGCATCATATTACCAGACTTGTTGGTGTAGTTGTTAGCATTGATATTATACTTTTGAGAACCCAGGTTTGGTTGTTGGTAGTCAGTACCTCATAACTTGAGAAACCTTATCAACTTCATGGCACTGTTCCATCTTTTCATTGTTGGTATTCTAACAGTACCCCTTTTCTTTACAGGTGATAACTAACTTAGATGGGGACATTTTTTTAATGTTTAGATCCCAAGCATTATTATTATTTATCCTCTGTAAACAGACTGTCTTTTTCCATTGTATGCCTGTAGTTTTTAGCTTCAGTGTCCCCTGTACCCTTGCTGCATCTAATGGAGTAAGGGTTTTCAGAACATTGTAATGTTGTAACCTTTATCATTGTGGGGAAATCATGATCAGTAGTATCCTTTCATTACATGTTGATACCATTTTACAGATTGACAGTAAAAAAAGAAGTCATTGACAATGAAATTCTGTCACATTTTAAATGTTTCAACTAAATTTTTCACACACTTAGTGTTGCTGAGTTTGATTGTAAGTCTAGCACTTTGATTGTACTATCCCATGAACCAGCTGTTGCACACTGGTTACAAAATAGGTGAGCACAACAAGAACAGGGGGACATTTCACGTTTGTATGGGTCATGACACGGGAAGTTGAATGACTGTCAAAGGATAGTATAAATATGGTCTTTAGAATGCACATTCACATTTAAACACACAAACTGATGAGGTGTTCATTATGAATATAATAACTTTGGTGATTTTAAGATTTCAAATTACTGGGTTTTCTATGCTTGTGGATAATTTAGGGCATACTGGAATGTTGTTGGGCTACTGTATCCAGATGGCAAGCATGTGAAATAAATGGATACCATCAGCTCTTCCAGCAACTTTCAGATTTAACTCTGTGTGTTTAAAATTTTGAAGTACTTGGGCTGTATAAGTGAAAATAATTTCATTCATATTTCCTGGGTCTTTATGTTCTTTTCCTTACAGCAATTTTTGCATCAGTTATGTTCTGTACAAATAACTTAACATAGTTCTTTGGCACTTGTTCATTGAGTGACAAAGATTCATTCATTACACTATGGTTTTTCTGGAGAAGGTGTTTCCTTTTAGTTTTAAACAGTTGTTTGCAAACTGTTTCTTACAGAAAACCAGTGGTATTGAAGCAAGTAGACAGGTTTATTTTTAAATTTAAAAAAAAAATTATGACTAAAAGTAGCTCTCTTATTGACATATTTATTGGTTACAATAATAAACTTTTTGCAAGCACCTCTAATACAAAGTTCCTTGGAATTGTTAATGAAAATTCATTTTCTTGGAAAGCTCATGTAGACCAATTGATACGTAAATTGTGTACAGCTTGTTATGCAGTTAGAGCAAGTAAACCATTTAAGTCTCAAGATACTGGAGTGTTGGTTTACTGCTGCTACTCTCACTGCCTTATGAATTGTGGAATAATATTCAGGGGAAATTCTTCATAGAGTATTCATGTCTTTAGACCACAAAAAAGGGTAATTAGAATTATCATCAGGTCAAGACTTAGAGACTCTTGCAGAGAATTATTTAAAAAGTTAAAGATTTTACCATTTCAATTGCAATATATATTTTCACTCTTACTATTTGTAGCCGACAATAAAGATCCAATGCAAGCTAAATTCTAAGATTCATAGTATCAATACCAGGCAAAACACCAACTTTTACCAACTATTATCTTGACATTGTATCAGAAAGGGACCTACTATTTTGGCATCAACATTTTTAATAATCTTCCTTCTGACATAACAAAATTGTCTGACATTGTTAAACAATTTAGATTGCCCTAAGTGATTTTCTTCATTGAAAGTCATTCTGTTGAGTGTTTTGATAGTACTAAGGTCTAGGATTTAGTTTTATTTTATAAATATCATTATAGCTGTTCTACATTCTTGATGTTTTATGTTTTTACTTTAATATGTCTTCAACAAATTGCATTTGTTTTAACATAGTTCTTCCAGTATGATTGAAGATTTTAATTTAGTAAATATTTTATGTTTGATAATTTTATTACAATTTATTTTTCCATATATTACGGTATTGTTGTATTGATCTTAAATTAATTGCATATATGCCTCATATTGTATTTATATGATTCTTTGTCAGTATTACATATGCTTTGATATGGCATGTATATTTTGAATTTTTATATTATTTTATGACAAATTCTACATCCAGTGAGTATGTTAAACCTTATATGGATTTAGGCTTGTTAGAACTGTCGAACACAACAATAAAATAGGTCACAAGTTATAGGGTGTCCTTTATAAAATTCACCAGGACGACATGTTTCGGTCTACCTAGACCATCATCAGGTCCTAAGAGCTAAAGCATAAAACAAAGTATATCTGAACGCAATGGGATCCTATTGAGTTTTACAATTATTGTTAAAAAATGAATTACTACATTAAAATTGGGTTAAGACGGTAAGTAAAAAGTAGCTGATGAAAATGTTATGACAAGTCGTTTCTTAGTGCCCTGGGTATAGCCAAAACGTTCACTAGTTGGGGAGACTTATGCAAGTAGTGTGTGGTAGGGTGTGTCAGTTCCAGTTGTTTGCACTACCACACACTACTTGCGTAGTGAACGTTTTGGCTATACCCAGGGCACTAAGAAGCGACTTGTCATAACATTTTCATCAGCTACTTTTTACTTACCGTCTTAACCCAATTTTAACGTAGTAATTCATTTTTTAACAATAATTGTAAAACTCAATAGGATCCCACTGCGTTCAGATATACTTTGTTTTATGCTTTAGCTCTTAGGACCTGATGATGGTCTACGTAGACCGAAACATGTCGTCCTGGTGAATTTTATAAAGGACACCCTATAACTTGTGACCTATTTTATTGTTGTGTTCGACTGTTCTAACAAGCGTAATCTTAACACAACGATATGGAAAACATTATAAAAAAAAAAAATTATATGGATTTGATGAATGTAGAATGAATGAATAAATGAACTTAAAAGAAACATATTTGGTACATTAAGTCATGTACAGGGCAATTAAAAAAGAAGGAAACACTTTCAGCTGTTCATAATACTGTTAAACTTGTATGTGACACTAAATTCTGATGGCTCAGTTGATAAACACTGAATTTTTTTAATTTAATCCCTGCCAGAAATTAAATCCTTTCCTTTCCAGTCTGCCAGGGGTGCACATGTTGTGGCAATGGTTTCTGCAGAGGGAGAGGTGTTGTATGTTGTTCATGTTTCAAAGTCAGGTTCAGTGACAAGTGTGTAACTTGTGTTTTATAGATACAGTAGAAAGGACCCGGTGTAATGTAATGCAGTTTACATGTGGTATAAACAGCTTGACAACAAAGGTAAGAGTAAGATCAAGGTCACCTGCGCATCACTGATCAAACAGTGCAGTATGTAAGGGAAGTCTTTCACTGCACCCATGAAAGTCAACCCACAGTTGAAGCTGTAATTGAATTTGTCTTAAGCAACAGTCTGGTGTGTTCTTCAGAAGCATTCATACTTGTG
>Ga0209629_10000514_pt1 | contig 21333 bp, 18 predicted proteins | sample TergutCu122P5_FD_187286 | JGI IMG/M metagenome (GOLD analysis project Ga0209629, IMG submission 187286) | Cubitermes ugandensis P5 segment gut microbial communities from Kakamega Forest, Kenya - Cu122 P5 (SPAdes) (version 2) | ecosystem: Host-associated > Arthropoda: Insects > Digestive system...
GGCGATGTCTTTGCCGTGATGCCGACCGGCGGGGGAAAGTCGCTCTGTTATCAGCTTCCGGCGCGGATGCTGAACGGCGTTTGTGTTGTCGTTTCGCCGCTCATTTCATTGATGAAGGATCAAGTCGATGCGGCCAATGCGAACGGGCTTCGTGCCGGAACGCTCAACAGCACCGTCACCGGAGTACAAGCCGCTGAAATTGGGGCCGCACTTCGACGCGGCGAAATGGACTTGCTCTACATTTCGCCGGAGCGGTTCAACTCGGAGCATTTTATTGAGCGGCTCAAAACATTGAACATTTCGTTTTTCGCCATCGACGAGGCGCACTGCATTTCGGAATGGGGGCACGACTTTCGGCCTGATTATCTTGCACTCGCTCGTATTGTTGATGAGTTCCCCGACATTCCGATTGCCGCATTCACCGCAACGGCAACGCCGCGAGTCGCCGACGATATTGTTGCCCGGTTGAAACTGCGCAAGCCTCATCTGACACGAGCGTCGTTCAATCGGCCGAATCTTTCCTATCGCATTGAGGCAAAAACCGATCTCAAAAAACAGCTTGTCGGTTTCTTCAAACAACACCAAGACGAATCGGGCATCATTTATCGGACAAGCCGCAAAAACGTGGAGTTGACGGCTGCCGTGTTGCAGGCCGAAGGTTTCAACGCCCGCCCTTATCACGCCGGAATGTCGGACGAGGATCGTGGGCAGACGCAGGAAGCGTTCCGCCGCGATGAATGTCCGATCATTGTTGCGACCATTGCTTTTGGAATGGGAATCGACAAGTCGAATGTGCGTTTCGTCATACATGGCGACCTGCCGAAGAACATGGAAGGGTATTACCAAGAAACCGGTCGAGCCGGTCGTGACGGGGCACCGGCGCAATGTGTGCTGTTTTACGGCACGCAGGACTACGCCCAGTTGATCCGCTTTGCCGAAGAAATCGAAGACGAACAGGCAAGAGCCGTTGCGAAGGAACAACTCAGCCAAATGATCCGTTTCGCCTCGCACGATGGTTGCCGGCGTGCCGCAATACTAAAATATTTCGGCGAAACCTATCCCGAAGCAAACTGCAACAGTTGCGACATCTGCAATGAGGAAGTCCAACGCGAGGAAGCGACCGTTGCCGCACAAAAGGCACTTTCCGCCATGTACCGGACCGGCGAACGATTTGGAGCCGTGCATCTCGCCGACGTCCTCACCGGTGCCGACACGGAAAAGATACGCCAGTTTCATCACGATCACCTTCCGACATACAGCGTCGGCAAAGACCAGCCAAAGTCGTATTGGCGCAACGTCATCAACGCTCTCATCGCGCAAGGCTTGGCTGCCGTCGTTGATCCCAACCGCCCCACGCCGAAAATCACCGACGAAGGCTGGAAAGTCCTCCGCAACCAGCGTCCGTTCCAAATGCTCAAACAAACGCTCTCCAAACAATCGCTCATCCAGGCCGAAAGGCAACGCACAGCTTCCACCAATACACATTCGTCAGTCAATATGCACCCATCCGACGATGCATATTCAAAAGAGTTGTTCCAGATTCTCCGCAAACTGCGCACGGCGATTGCCTCGGAAGCAAACGTCCCGCCATACATCGTTTTTTCCGACCGCACCTTGCAGGAAATGGCCCGCGACCTCCCGCAAACCCTCGACGCCCTTTTGGAAATCAACGGCGTCGGCCAACACAAACTTGAAAACTACGGCGATCAATTTTTGAAAGCCATCAAAGAATTCATCCAGAAAAAAACCTGACGTATTCATGCAAAGTTATGATGACCCGGTTGCATAAAGATCAAAAGGAATCCCCGCTTTTCTCTCTCAAGAATGAAAATAGAAATTTTTTTCATTCTTTCTGAATAACGATCAACAAATATTATTCGTAACTTGTTCTATTTCAAAAAGATATTTGTATTTTTGTTTTTTGCTTCATAATCATAACAAAAAGCATAAATAAAGTCATCTTTTTGAAAAAACTCTTGATTGTTCCAATTATCTGTGGTTATAATTACACTATCTTGATCATTTTTGTCAAATTGTGCAATTATCGCATTTTATACAAAAATGATCATTTCCGGATCAGGAGACAGCCGGTTCCATTGGAACGGAAGGCGGTGGATGAAACGCGCAAGTTGGACGTGGCGAAGTTGCAGGAATTGTTGGGCTACAACTTGCGAATGGTCCGGGCGTACCTGATGAAGGAAGAGTTCGAGCGATTTTGGCAATACAAGAGTTCGTATTGGGCCGGGCGATTTTTGCATGACTGGTGCGTCCGCACAATGCGAAGCAAAATCGAGCCGATGAAAAAATTCGTCGGCACGATCCGCAACCACCGCGATCTGCTCCTGCACTGGTTCAAAAGCCAGGGACTTTCCAGCGGCATCGTCGAGGGCTTCAACAACAAAGTGAAATTGACCCTGAGAAAAGGATACGGCTACGCATCAAATCATTCGCTGCAAATCACACTGTACCACGCACTTGGAAAATTGCCCGAACCGGATTGCACCCACAGATTTTGGTAGAGAGACTGAAAACATAATAGACCTTCTATTTTCTAAATACCTCCAGCATTTCATCTGTCGAAGAAGGGTGTAGTGCCTTGGAATCAAGGTTACCGTACCAAAAAACGGTTGAGGAATAGTCCACATATCCACTTTCCCATGAAACAAGCTCGAATTCGAATTTTAGCTTTTCGCGAAATGGAATCGCGTCGAGAAGCCGCGTTCTCACAAACGTATTATATCCCTGTGAGGCTTCATCATCCGCACGGGGCGCACCGCCGAAAGGCGTGTTAAAAATATGGATCGGCGCATAAGTCGTATTGTAATAATCTTCCGTGCCGCAACCGAAATGAGATGGGAAAATGTCGTCATCAACCCAGATGTGTTCATCGCCTTCGCCATACCAGAGTGGCATGTGGTTGTACAATGAAAGTACATCCGCCTTGAAAACGCCGCATCCTTCCAGAGTCGCCATTTCGTAGTCGATTTCCGCGTTGCTTTGCAAGCCGCGTTCCTGTCGCCAGCTTGCGTGAAAATACAACGTGTTTGGTTGCCAGGTCCAATCAGAAACGGCAACACCCACCGATGCGTTTGCTTTGCATTCCGTGAGGTTTTCCAATTCGATTCTGGCATGACGGCGATAGGGCATGACAAATCGCACAGTCACAGTTCCACGACCATCCGCTGAAAGGTACCAATTTTTCACACGAGGTGCTCCCATGCCACCTCCGGAAAAATCCCCCAGAGGAATTGAGACAGTTCGCGTTTCGTCGAAAGTGATATTTACGAGAAGACCTCGCATCAATCGGGCATAATCGGCATCGTCAAAGCCATCGACCTTGAATTGGAGCGTCCGAACTGCCTTGTTGCCTTCCGGGAGGTTGAGTGTCAGAGTTTCCTTCGGCCCCAAGACTTTTTCCTGGAGGAATTCAATAGACGCATCCTCCGGTTGGAGCAACTTTCGACTCGTTGCCTCGGCCAGGTCGTGCAATTGTCCGGCCTTTTGCAGATCGAAGGTTTCGACTTTCACATCCGGGCCATAAGTACGAAAATTGACATGATAAACGTAATCCGGTCGCTGGGCATTATCCACCGTGATCTTGCAGCTTTTGGCATACGGAATCGGATAATAGAGCGAACAGCCTTTTTTTGTAGGATAGAGCTCGTGGTAACAGATCAGCCCGGCCGGAATTCTCATGGGGAGCTTCGATATGTCGAAGGTCGGAATCACGATGCTCGCTTCTGGTTCGCCATCGAAATAAAAACGTATCTTCGCGTTTTTGTCACCGCCAGTCGTGATGATACGTGTAATAACTCCCGGTCCCTGTTCGTCAAACAGCACCTTTTCCGTGCGTCCATTGTTTGTCTCGATACGAATAAACCCGGACCAATCGTCATTTGCATGCCAATGCGGCTTGTCCGGCGCGATACTGCGCCGGTCATAGCTGGTCAACTGTTTTGCCGAATAAAAAGGCACCGGAAAGCAAGCGTCGGATTCCACCGAGACCATTTCTTCCAAGAGCGACTCCAGAGTTATCGTGACACCGACATCCTCCGCAGCATTGGCCGCCTGCAAGAAGAATACCACCAAGACGAATCTTGCTGCCAGATATCGTTTCATGCGAATCATCCCTTTTTACAGACCGGAAACCGCGACCCCGTCGTTGACACAACCATACGCCCCCCAAACGCCAAAGTGAGAGGCTCCGCTATCGACAATGACCTTGTTTGTCGAACTGTAGCTGACACCCGGCGAAAGAGTTTGGAGCGTTTCCGACACAAAGCAGACGGAGCCGTCAACGAGCGCGACACTGACGCCACCGGTATGATGGCTTGTCGCCGTAATCACCATGCGCGCGTTATGGTCGCTTTGGTCACCGGGACCACCGCCGCAATCAGCCCATGTACAACTTGGGCCGTTGGGCGGGTAGATCGTCGAGAAAACAGAAAACATAGCAGCGGAATCGCCGAAACGCCGACCGGTTTCATTGCGGCTCATGCGAATCGTATTCTTGTAAAACCCACCACCAGCATAGGTGTCCCAACAGACTGACGAATTGAAATAATCGGTCGCGCCGGCAGGGGAAAGTCCCTGATCGGACATGAATTTGATGTTTGCGGCAATGCCTCCCCGTACTCGCAGTCGGGCGTCATATCCGATGACGGCTTCAGAAAAAGCGATGGTGTTTGATGTACCGTCCGTGACTGCCCCCATCCCTTTGTACTGATCTCTTCGCAGCGAAAAGAGGCCGCGTGGATTATTAACGTTGGAGTCATTGCCCGCCCTGTCCGGCCAATCACCGGCACAACCATGGTAACTCAACGCAGGGCTGTTATTATTGTCCCAAGTCGCTTTGCGATTGGAATCGGAAGGGCAGACAAACATGGGCATGAGTTGGAAAGTATGTTCCCAAGGATATCGACAACCACCCGAGATGAAGCTATCGTAGGCCGGGCCTTGTTCACAGAATGGGAGAAGACCAATAAACATCGAGAAACGGTAATCCGATCTGCCATAAGAGACCGACCCGGCGGGAAACGATTTGTAAGCATCGTGATAGTTGTGGATCGCGAGTCCCATCTGTTTCAGGTTGTTGCTGCACGCCATTCTCCTGGCCGCTTCCCGGGCCGCCTGGACGGCAGGAAGCAACAGGGCAATCAGTATGCCGATGATCGCAATAACGACCAGAAGCTCCACAAGGGTAAAGCCTCTTTTTTGCGTGAGTGCCTTTTCATACCCACGTGGACAGAAGTGCTGTTTTGTCATAAATATTGTATGTCGAAACATAGCCATGCGCCTTAACAATGAAAAAGCAAAAAGGATGGAAGGTGGCGAATTATGGTGGAGTGACCGTAATATCGAATGTTGTTTTTTTCGTCACATCGCAAGACAACTGCGATGTTGTTGCCGATTGAAATTTTACGTCAATCAGCGGTTTGGCGGTCCACTGTCCCTGGGAATCATAGCCGGATTCGGCGGCACCGAGGATATAAACCCGGTAAGTTCCCGGCGGAACGCCGTCTTGTGCCCGTTGCGAGCTGAGGACATAACGCCCGTTTGCGTCCAATGTACCGCGAGCACTTGTGTCGGCGGATTCGAAATAGACCGTTCCCGCTTTCAGGGGCGTCCCGTCTTCGAACCGCACTGTGCCATCGACCGTGATTTTTGAACCACAGCCCACAATCGGGGCGAACAGCACTGCGACAACCAAAATGATTCCAAATCTCATGTTTTTGTGTGTGGGGGTAAAAACCAGTAAAACCAAATCAGGGGATTGACGCGGATTGTCCATCGTTCACACAACCCAGCCGGCACATAAGCAAGGTGCTTGTCGTGTTGCTGATCGAGGTGACCGCACCGTCGCCCATTAAAAAGTTGCAAACGCCGGGATGCCACGAGCCGAAGGAATATTGACCAGGATGCCCGTCCGCAAAGTCCTTTGGCGAGGCCACCAAAACCTGTTGAAGTGTCAAACCGCCCGGTTGAAAATTGGCCAAACCGCGAGCGTACAGGTGCTCCCGCCAATTCCCGCCGGGGCAAAGGATTCCGCAGTCCCAAACTTGTCCTTCGTTAGGACACTGGTTGAGCCGGGAAATTGGAATATGTTTTTCACCGATAAAAAACTGGTTGCTTGTTCCGTCTTTGATCCAGGAAAAGTCGTCCCTTGGTTTCCATTGGACATAGCCGGGGTCCAAATACGCCGGTCCCGAAGTTCTTGGGACGATTGCCACGCGAAATGGTCCCGCATGTGTTCCAATCCCGTCCCGATCAAAGGGATCACGGTAATCCTGCCAGTGGTTGTTGTAAGCTCTTTCCTGGAACTCGTCAACATTTTCGAACCTGGGGCCTTTGCTCATGGGAATGGCATAATCACAACGGGGTCCCAAAGGCGCATCGTTGGCATTATTCCACACAGATGACGAAGCCAAGTCCGACACCTCCACTCTGGAAACGCCGCCTCGTCGGGTCGGGCACTTGAAAATCGGGACGCTGGCCATCGCGATTTTATCCTGCTCCGACTGCTGCTTGTACCATTCTCCGTGGACACGATCCAGCATGTTGTTCGTGCGGTTCATGAGCATATCCCAGAGCGGCTGCTGCTCGTAATACGGAGCCAACAGAAAAAAGAAACTCAACCGACAATCGCCGGGTGTCGGTGGGGGAAGCCCCTTTCGTGCGTCATGGAAATTGTGAACCGCAATGCCAAACTGCTTCAAATGATTGGTACAGGACATCCGGCGGGCGGCTTCGCGGGCAGCCTGAACAGCAGGCAAAAGAAGTGCGATCAGGATGCCGATGATTGCGATAACAACAAGAAGCTCTACCAGTGTAAAGCCTGGACGAGAACGTGACATGATACCCCCTTCAAAAATGCGACCGTTCATACAACCTCCCCGGATAATGGTGACCGCATCCAACAAGTGACAAGTTTTTTCGAATTTGGCAAAAAATAGCTGACAGTGACCTGTACATAAAACGTGGCTCAAACACTGCCTGCATGTATATTACGCCAACAACAAGCCGGACTTGCCTGCTTTTTGAGAATTTTTCGAGAAATTTTTATCTCAAGAGGGAGACGCCTGGGATGATTATTATTTTTATTTTTTTCAGGCAAGTATTATTGCCGCAGGGAGTGTTAGTGTAATTGAGGCGATTTCGCGACCGGATTAATGATTTCAGGAAACGAACTGGTTGCAATCGGCATTCAAAGCATGTTTGTTTATTAACATGCTTATCGTGGTAAATGATTATGTGAATTGTTACAGACTCTCTTTAGTGTTATAATGCGACATCGATAGCTTATTCATCTCCACACCCTTATCGTACAAGTCTTTGATTATGCGGAAAATTGATAATACATTTTGGATTATAGCTTTTACGACACTATTGATCCCCGTCCTGTTTTCCAGGAACATTGGTGCCGCTCCGCCGTTGGATGACGCCGTTGCTCTTTGGCACATGGGTGATGAAAACGATTCGAACGGCAAGCCGAGTGCTCTCAGGGCTTTCGGTGAGGTGGAGTTCGGGACCGCGATTTCACCGGACGAACAAGAGGAATCGCAGCGGCGCGGCGGTGATGGAAAGGTTGTCAGGATTCCCCGTAACGGTTACCTTTATGCTGATCAAGGAGCCGAAGGCGAGTTGAACATTCAAGGCAAGACACTGAGTATTTACATTCGTATGCAGATTCCTTCCGGTAATTGGGATTTCCCGATTTTTTCCAAGCATGGAGGACACAACCGGTTGGCATACAATATTTACAGCAGTCGCGACAGGATCGGTTGTGAAATTGGAACAACGGGAAACAACCGCATGTTGTCCGCCAGTGTGCCGTTTTCCGAGCTTCTCCCGCCCGGCGAGGGAGCCAGAGCCTGGCATGACATCATTTGCCGGGTTGACGGAGCCAAGCTGGAATTGTTTGTCGATGGCCGTTGCGTCGATGAGGAATTTATGATCGGCGAACTGCGAACCAACGATGAACCGTTCCTGATCGGCGCGGAAGCAACCGGTAGCGGACAAAAATCCGGATTTGAAGGGCTGATCGACCATGCGGCGATTTGGGATCGTGCCTTGAATGACGAGGAAATCCTGTTTCTCAGCGGCGGAAAAGAAAAAGCGGACCAACGCGAACGCACGGATCGTGGCATTCCCGGTGAATCGTTGCAGTATTGGCGACCACCAAACAATTATTATGTCGGCGACTGTATGCCGTTCTACGATCCGCAGAAGGGAGTTTTTCATTTCGTTTACCTGCTCGACAAAGGTCATCATGGTGCCAAAGGCGGATACGGAGCCCACCAGTGGGCGCAGGCCACTTCGACCGATTTGGTTCATTGGGAACATCAACCGCTACTTCTGCCGATTACCGAACAATGGGAAGGCTCCATTTGCACCGGCTCATTGTTTCTCCATGACGGCATTTACTACGCCTTCTACGCCACGCGGGCGGTTCGGGATGTCCAAGCCCCGAACGGTAACACGTATGAGGGCGAGTTCGTCGCTTATGCAACCAGTACGGATGGTATTCATTTCACAAAACAGGAACCGAATCCCCTGGTCATGTTGCCCCAAAGTGCCGGTTATTCCCGTGCAGGCCGCGACCCGGTGGTATTTCAAGATGAACGCGACAAGCTCTTTCACATGTACATCACTTCGGATTACAGGGGTCAGGGATGTTGGGCGCATTTGACCTCGAAAGACTTGAAATCCTGGGAACTCCAAAAGCCCGTCCTGTCGGGAGGCGGAACGCCGGAATGCCCCGACTGGTTCAAGTGGGGCGATACCTATTACCTGATTATCAATTGGGGGAACGGATATTACCGGGTTTCCAACACACCTGTCGGCCCGTGGGAAAAGCCCGGTGCTCCTGACATCCTCATGCCAGGGGCTCCCCGTGTTCCGAAAACCGCCGCTTTCAGGGATGGGCGACGCATCATCTGCGGGTGGACCAATGAAAACGGCTTCGGCGGGCACGCGGTGTTCCATGAATTGATCAGGAGGCCGGACGGAACACTGGGCGAAAAATTCGTCCCGGAAATGATTCCCGCCACCGGAAAACCAATCGTTTCGGAGGATAATTCGTTGTTGGGAAACCATACTTTTTCCGATTTGCCCGCCAACTATCGACTTCAACTGGAGTTGGAGTTTGACCCGGCTAAAGCGGAATCTCTGAAGGAATGGTCGATGGTTTACTATCAGGATGCTTCCAACAGGAACGGAATTCGACTGGTGCCTTCGGAAAGAACCGCCTACTTGGGGCAAACCAGAATTGAACAGGTGGATTACTCCTCCGGGAAAATCAGCCTTGATTTGATCGTCCAGAACCGAGTTGTTGATTTGTGCATCAACGAGGCGAGAACGATAACGGGCACGATCCCGACATTCCCGTATCGCGAGCTGACTTTGAGAAATCCGCCTCCGGAATACCAATTGAAAAAAATCCTCATTTCCCCTTTGGTGGATCAACCCCGGGATTGAACCTGGATTGCAAGTCCGACAGGTATGCTATCGGGGTTTCCTTGTTTTCGCACGGGTGTCCCTATTTCACTTACCCGGCAGACCTGTATGATAAAAGCGTCATGAATTTCATTAATAGTGAGGCAAAGTAACTGTTTTGGAACACCAACATAACAACCAGCCAATCCTGAGTGTTCCTGCGGATATCCACCGCCAGAGTTTTACCCGGCTCTTTTCGGAGATCATTCCTGATTTGATTGCCTCCGTGAAAGCCTTGATATTCGATGGCGAGGCCACAAATGAAATTCTCCAAAACGCCGCAGTTGTCCTTTGGGAAAAATATTGGGATGTTTCGGAAAAAGCCGATTTCAGAAAGATCGCCTTCACGGTCGTTCGTTATGAAATCCTTTCGTTCCGTCGCGATAAGGCGAGAAATCGAGTTGTTTTTGATGAAAGCCTCATTGACCAGATGATTGATCAGTCGTCGCGTTTGGAACCGCTACTTACCAGGGAACAGGAACTGTTGCAAAAATTTATTGCATTGCTCCCCCATAAAGACCGACAATTGTTGCACGATTTTTACCAATCCGGCAGACAGGTCAACGAAATCGCACATGAACAAGGCAAGACCCCGATGTCCCTATACAAAAAACTCCAAAAAATCCGTGCTTCACTTTTGGAAAGCATCCGTGCCGAATTAGCCGGAGATTAACGCTCATGTTTGGCAAGCTCTTGCTTCGCCGAACTATCACAAAACCGCCTCCTTTGCACTATATAACCCAATATGGATAAACTAACCCATTACAGGAATACGCTGATTCAGCGCTATACCGATCAGACGATCTCGGAAGATGAACTCCACGAACTCCAGAGTATGCTGAAGACGGATGCTTTGATGAGGCAGGAATTACTGCTCTATGTTCGTATGGATATCGCCATCCAGGACTATGTCCTGTTCCATAATTACATGGAGGAAACCAGTCTTCCGGATATCCCCGTCAATGCTCAAGTCAAAATCCCGGGGCATATTCCTGCGGTATCGGAAAGTATCTTGAAGCATTTGTTGGATAAGATTTTTCCCGACCAGAGACCGCAAGCGGCGAAATAATGCCCGGTGCTCTGTCGTCCAGTGGAAACGGTTTCTTTTGATTTGATTTTGTCTTGAAATAAATGAGGTAGTGACAATGAAAATTTTGGCCGTCTGTGGTAACGGGCTCGGCAGCAGTCTCATCTTGAAGATGAACATACAGTCCGTACTCAAAGAACTGAATCTTACCAACGTACAAGTCGATCACTGCGATTTGACGTCGGTAGCGAGCGAAAACGCCGATCTGATCGTCGTCACGAAAGACCTTGCGTCCAACTTCAACGGTTCCGTGCCTCTCATTTCACTCGCCAGTGTGATGAGCAAACATGAACTCAGGGAGAAACTCCAATCGTTCATGGCAATCTGTTGATTGGCCTGATTTCGAAAATACAATATTGTCGAAACAACTTCCCTGACAGGGTTCGATTTTTTCCATGAGTGATACCTTGACAACTTTCCTCCTGGGCGTTTTGAGTACTCCGGCACTCCTGATCGGGTTGATAACCGCCTTGGGACTTCTCCTGCAACGGACTCCCCTCGCCGATACGGTGAAAGGCTCCGTCAAGGCAACGCTCGGGTTTGTCGTCCTCCAATGTGGCGGCAGCGTTCTCTGTCAGTCTCTGAAAACTTTTGGGATTTTGTTTGAAGAAGCGTTTCACCTCCAGGGAGTCATCCCGAACAACGAAGCGATTACCGCAACCGCGATATCCGAGATCGGTTTCGTGACTTCACTGATTATGTTGTTAGGCATGATCGCCAATATACTCTTCGCGCGTTTCACGCCGATGAAATACATTTTCCTGACAGGCCACCACACGTTTTTCATGGCCGCACTGATCGCCGCCGTGATGCACGCTTCCCATTTTTCCACTTGGACAACTGTGGTCGCCGGTTCGCTGTTGCTCGGTTTTCTGCTCGCCTTTTTTCCTGCGACCGTCCAGTGGGTCATGCGAAAAATCTCCGGAAGCGACGACTTTGCGCTGGGGCATTTCGGCAGCGTCGGCTATTTGATCGCCGCGCTGGTCGGGAAATACGCCGGCGGCAACTCGAAATCCATCGAGGAAATTTCTTTTCCGAAATCACTGATGTTTTTTCGGGACACGACCGTTTCCATGGTGTTGTCCATGTTACCGCTTTTTCTGGTCGTCGCGTGGACTGTTTTCCTGCGTCTCGGAGAAGAAAAATTTACGGAAGTCATCGGCGAGCCGCAAAACCTGGTCGTCTTTTGCATCATGCAATCCATCCTTTTTGCAGCGGGAATTTATGTTGTACTCTTGGGCGTCCGACTGATCCTTGCGGAAATTCTGCCCGCGTTCAAGGGCATCTCCGAAAAACTGGTCCCCAATGCAAAACCGGCCATGGATTGTCCTTTGGTTTTTCCGTTCGCTCCCAACGCCGTGATTATCGGCTTTTTTTGCAGTTTTCTCGGCGGCCTGTTGGGGCTTGCACTTTGTGGTTATTTGCATTGGACGCTGATTCTGCCTGGTGTGATTCCGCATTTTTTCTGCGGGGCAACGGCGGGAGTCTTCGCTAATGCAACCGGCGGACGACGCGGTTGTGTAATTGGTGCGTTTTGCCACGGAATATTAATTACCTTTCTTCCCCTCATGTTGCTGCCGGTCCTTGGCTCGTTCGGATACCAAAATACAACCTTCGGCGATTCCGATTTCGCCATCGTTGGGATTATTCTCGGTAATCTCCTCAAGTTGCTCCACGCCTTCGGTTTTTAGTATGAGAAATTGTTTTTTTTGAAAAAATCATTATGCAACTCGAAGAATACTTGTTCGAAAACAATACGATTGCGTTGCAATGTCACGCTGTGGATTGGCGTGAGGCCGTCCGAATTTCGACGGACTTGCTTGAAGCCGCAGGTGCGGTCACACCGGAGTATTTTCAAGGCATCCTGAAAAATCGCGCCGATAACGGTCCCTATTTTGTGATCCTGCCGTCCATCGCCATGCCACATGCTGCACCGGAATGTGGTGTGAATGAAAACGGTTTCAGCCTTGTTACGCTAAAAACACCGGTCTGTTTCGAACACGAAGAACATGATCCGGTCCGCATCGTGTTCTGTATCGCCGCAAAGGACCGAAAATCACTCAATGAGGACATTATCGTCCAAATTATGAACCTGCTCGAATTCGAAGAAACTCCGGAGCGTCTGCACCAAGCGACATCCCTGGAAGATATTCGCAACCTGTTCCGGGAAATCAACCGCTAATAACACGATATTCGCCATGCCCAGCATTCAATTCGACATTAACAACCCGAGCGGCCTGCATACACGTCCAGGCACCACGTTTGTGCGGTTGGCGAAAACATTTTCCTCGGAAATCCGCCTCCGAAAAGGCGACAAAACAGCCAACGCGAAAAGTCTTGTCAAGCTACTCCAGCTTGGCATTTCCCAGGGTGATACGGTGATGTTGACCTGTGAGGGCGAAGACGAATCCGTCGCGGTGGACCAATTGTCGCAATTCATCGCTCAATTGAAAGATTGATCATTCATGGAAACCGTCTTTCACGGAATCGCCGCTTCGGACGGGTTTGCAACTGGCCCTGTGTTTCGCTTTGTTGCCAGGTCGCCGCTTGACATTGATTCGGTCGTCTCGAAAACTCCGGAACAGGAGGTAACGGCCTTTTACCTGGGACGAAAACGTTATCGGGCACACTTGAACCAACTCTACCTGGCGGCAATGGCAAGGCAGGATGAGTTGACCGCCGAAATGCTGGACGCATACCGCGAAATGCTTGATGACGACGAAGTGGAATCGGAAATCGTTGCAATGATTCGCCAAGAACGTGTTTCCGCGCTGAAAGCAACCGCCCGGGTTTTCCGCCGTGTCATTGCAGAAATGGAACAACTCGAAAACGAGTATGCCAGCCAACGAATTGATGACATGCGGCGTCTCCGGGACGACTTGCTCGCCGGAATTGCAGGACAGGAATTTATCGCGATGCAGGAGATGCCCGAAGAAGACGGTATACTTTGCGGATATGAATTGACGCCGGCGGATACAGCTCTCTTCCCGAAAGAACGCTTGCTCGGTATCGTTTCTGAAACGGGTGGCGTGACTTCCCACGTCGCAATTCTCGCGAGAAGCCTGGGCATTCCCGCCGTTGTCGGTGTCCAGGGGGCCATGAAACAACTGGAATGTGGTAAAACCGTCCTGCTCGACGGCTGTGAAGGCCGCGTTGTTCTCAATCCTTCCGAAACAACGCAAACCATCTGGGAAGAAAAACGGAAACGCCACCAGGAAAAGATGGCCCGGCTTATGCAGGGAATCCATTTGCCTACTGTTACGCTGGACGGTTTTTCCGTCCGACTCCTGGCGAATATCTGCAACGCTCGGGAAGCGGAAACCGCGAATCAGTTTGGAGCGGATGGAATCGGGCTTTTCAGGACGGAATTTTTGTATATGAATTCCGACCGTTGTCCCGATGAGGATCGGCAGTACGAGGATTACAGGTGTCTTTTGGACGCAATGCACGGCAACACCGTCACAATTCGCACATTGGACATCGGTGGTGACAAGCCACTTTCTTACGTCAATTTTCCGAAAGAAGTGAATCCATTCCTTGGCTGGCGCGCTTGCAGGATGTACGCGGCCGATCCTGAATTGATCCTCTCACAACTTCGTGCCATTCTCCGCGCTTCCGTTCATGGTAATGTCCGGATCATGTTTCCGATGATCTCATCCTGTGAAGAGGCGAGTCAAATGCTCGAATGGGTCGATGTGGCAAAATCGCAACTGCGCAGCCGACGCATCACTTTTGAGGAAAAGGTGCCGCTTGGTATCATGATCGAGACTCCGGCGGCAGCTATCATGAGTGAAGAATTGCTCGAATTGTTCGATTTTGGCAGTATCGGCTCAAATGATTTGACGCAATACACTCTGGCAGTCGATCGTGGCAACGAGAGGGTCGCCTCACTTTACGATCCGTTTCACCCGGCTGTGTTGCGTTTGATCGACCAAACGGTTCGGGCAGGTCGAACCTGTGGCAAAAATGTGGGAATCTGCGGTGAACTGGCAAGTCATCCCGGGGCGATTCCATTCCTGGTGGGAATTGGCATGGAACAACTCAGCATGACGCCTTCGGCTATCCCTGTGGCCAAGAGCATGATTTGTAAATCAGACAGTCGCAGACTGGCCGTTCTGGCGGCGGAAATACTCCGACTTTCTTCTGCAAGCGAAGTTCGGGAACGCCTCAACGGGGGAGAAACTTTTTTTCAGCAAAACCCGCTTCGGGCAGAAAACCCACTTCGGGGGGAAAACCGGGAAGTTTTTTGAGCCAAACCTCGTGAAAAACCATACAAAAAATATTCCCAAACCCCAGAATCAGAATATTTGGGAAAAACAGTGAAAACGAAACGTCGCCAAGTACGTCACCGGAGCATATTTCGGGCTTCTCAAAATATGCTCTTTATTTTTCACAAGTCTTTTTCTACAAAAGACTTAATAATACACCCGGAGGGATTCGAACCCCCAACCCTCGGTTCCGAAGACCGAAGTAAAATACGTCTTCGCTTTTCTTTATCCTTTTTTCTTCTCAAAGTTTGCGGCAAATATGCCGGCATATTTGCGTTTTCTGACACTGGAAGATCGAGGGAAAAGAGAGAAAATCCAACGTCGCAAAACTCGTCACCGTTTTGTAGCTGATACAATGAAACGTAATACACACTCACTTATTCCCCGTCGAATTATCCAACGGCAAAGTGTCGCAGAATGTTGTCTGTGGAGGCGCAAAAGGAATATCTTCATCATTTTGAACAATATATTGATTCACTTTTTCGACAGTCAGACCTTCAAAAAATTTTTTAGCTGTTTCTTTAAGAATGATTATTTGATTTGAGCAATTCTTCTCTTCAATTTGCAGTTTAGAACATACTCGACTCGTTTCTTTAATCTCATCGTTGCACGGGCCAACTGAAACAATTTTTCGATTTGAATCCGCCTTGATTGCTTGTTGGAGTATTTTGTTTATGTGGTCATCCGAAAAACTATATCCAATGCAGAAAATAACCTTTGCGTCCGTCAAGGTTCGTCTCCGAAATTCATAAGCAAAGAATAAAAATGGATCGGCATATTGCATCTTGTATGCCGTACCAAAAATTACTTCATTTTCTTCATCATTCTGAAGATTATCACAAGCAATGAGTTCACCATCTGCGCCACGTATCCAATCAATACTTCCATGCAACTTGTAAAGAAAAATATCAACATTATCGTTGGGTTCATCAGCCAACAATTGCCAGTCCCATTTGTGGCTTTGGGGATTAAATCCCCTCTCTACAAAACCTCTGCCATTGGAACTATTGCCGAATTCTCGTCCTGATATTTCTACCGCCAAATCATAATTAAGTGAAAAAACACGCAGTGGAAATCGAAAATCTTTTTGAAAACGAAACAATCCTTGGTAGTAATCGAAGCAATCATTATACCTTGGCATAATCCAACCCTTCAATTTATTGACTATTCGCTTTTTAAGTTTCAAGACATGTGAAAAATCCTCCTTTGCCACTTCTGGTAACATAGGAATCCAAGCTCCAATGAATGGAAAAAGAGGATGGCTATCGCGTTTTAGTAATTCTTCGATCGTAACAAGAAGAATTTCGATATTGTACTGTGCATCATCGTTCTTTCCCTTAATGCCTTCTGAAAAGGCAATGGCACTTTTCAAAAAGTAATACAGTTTTTTTAATTCTTTCCATTCTTCATCATCTTGAATGAGTTTTTCGATCTGTTCAATCATCTTGTACGAAGAAAGAACACCAGCATCTACGCTCGCGCCAGCACCCAAGAGAAAAATTACCTCGTCACAACGAAATGACATAATCTATGATTCTTTCAACAAAATGGAGGGATTAAAGAAACCACGGTGGCATGCCATTAATATCGACCGTTGGAAGGTTGAGCCTGTCAAAATTTTCTATGTAGTCAGCAATGATCTTAGCATAATAAACCGAAACAGGCGTATTCTTCGCATTAAACCCTCGCCAGTTGGCACCCGAAAGATTGATCGCGTCCTGAATATAATTCTGTCGGTTTTCAGAAAGTTGCCGCGTTCCATTCAATTCTTCCGAAGGTGAGGGATATTCAAACGCAACGTGTGTAGGTCTGGAAATAGCTCTCCGAATATTCTGATTGGTTTGCGCTCCTTCAAACCAGATTAGGTGTTGCCCTCTACCAAGAGAAAGATGTGTTCCTTCAAGTGGAACCTTGCTGTTATCTGATGAAAAGCCAATGTACTGATCTTGTTCATTAAACTTCATTACACAAAAAGACTTGCTGTTTCCCTGCTCCAAAGATATTTCTTCGAGAGTTTTCTTGATTCGCTCCATGTGTTCCCTACGGATTTTGAATGGCGAATGAATAACAAAGTGGTCATAAGATGCCTGATGTTGCATAATGACATTTCGAATTTCATTTGTCAAACTATCGAGATAAGTGCTTTCATTATCCGAGTCTGATAATACACGAATTGTTTCATATAAGCCGCTTGAATCAGTTAAGACGGAATATGCGTAATATCTTTTGATTCCGTTTGTTGTGTTTTGTCGAAATTGTGCCTGGCCTATCCCAATAATGAGACATTTTTTCGTTTGAGGAACGAGTTTCCATGGTTTACCTCCCATTTTGGCAAAAATACCAAGCCCAATGTTTGAAGTTGACCACTTGAGATTATCTTTTTGAAGCAGTTGTTTTGTGCTAATAAATTGACTAGGCATACGAGATTGGAGAAATAGATGCTTGATACGAAAATGATCATCACATACTTCATTTTCGCGAGGATCAGTTTTACTCCACGGTACAATAACGACAGGAACAATGGGATGCGTATCGAAACATTGACAGTGATTTTCGATGGCTCGCTGAATGGTTTCCGGCTTAAAATTTTCAATAGGAAAACCTGAAACAGTATCTCTATTCATTGGAAAACCAAACATCTGATCCATACCTGAAAAAGTATGGGGATATGATTGACCGGCCAAAGCTCTATAGACATCTTGAGAAAAAGTTCGGTCTTGTTCACGAAACAAAAATACCAAGCGACCAATTGATGGTAATGATTCATAAGGCCCAAATTCCTTTACGCCATAAAATTGAGATTTTTTCTTTGCTTCATCTCGAAATACATAAGTTTTTGGCAACAAAAGTTGGCTTTCAACTTGCTGCTGTTTCTCAAGCGTAGTTGTGCATGCCAATCCATCGATTGATTCAACCGGCAATGAAAATAGTCGAATAAAATTTTCAGAGGAACGAAAAGATTGTATTTTGTTGAAATGGTCAAGATAATAATTTGCGTTAGACCGACCTGATGCGTTGAGAGCAAGACTTTTTTTCAAAATTTCGACACCAAAATGTTGAGCATCACCTTTTCTAAAACGAAAGATCATCAAGAAACCCAAACGTCGATAGTTACTGAGATAATAAGGCTTAATTGATATGACTTCTTTTCCTATCGATGATTTGTTTGTCACTATTTCAATTGACTTATCAATTCCTCCCTCCCTGGAGTTGACTTCAAGACCAATTTGTGTTGCCCGTCGAGTGAGCGAAAGAAGCAAATACCAAATACTGAGATGAACATTCGTGTCATTCGAGACTGTACAAGGTTCAAAACCCTCAAGTCCATCAATACTTATATCATAGTGGCGATAAGGCGAATTTGATGAGTCATTTGGAGATTCAGGTAACCGATAACGCTTGATTGAACAATCTTCGTTACGCGGTCGTACCATAACGTCGGAAATTTTTCTATAAATCTGAAAGTGGAATGATTCCGGACTAATAGGAAAAAAATTCAAATGAATGAGTTTTTCTGAGTGTTCATACATGAGTCGTTGGTACTATAGAGCATTGTTTGGCATAAAAACACTTGGACATTTTCAAATTTAACATTTATCGAGTTTCGGTGATATTGAATCTATTGTTTCCGGCTTGGCGGCTGTCCCTTTGTTGCTTTTGGGTCAAAGATACCGGCTTTGACCGCCACCTTATCCATTTCGGACAAGACCTGCGCGCCCCATTCCGTTTTTTGCTGGAAATCAAAATTGTCAACGACATTGTGTTTGTCGTTCGTCATGCTCCATGACCACGGCAGCCACCCGATGTTGTTTTTATTGCATTCCTCGACCAATGGCCGCCAGTTCAGGGGGCCTTCATAAACAGCACCCAAGTGGGAAAATTCCCCCACAATCATGCACAGTTTTTTATCCAAAGACGCTTTGATCGCATCCGTGTATCGGGACGTCGGCTGGTTGATGTCCCACGGATGCCAACTGAAGATGATATTCCTCAACGGGTCGGAAGCCAGCACGTTCTCCCCGCAATTGAGGATGTAGTGTTCGCCGCGTCCCCAATTCGCCGGGTCGATCATGAGCGGAACCCGGTATCCCGCGTTTCTGAGTTTTTTCACGGCATCAATGTACTTGCTTTCCCATTCCGATTCGGATACGGTTCCGTCGCCTGCTTCATTCGCGATGTTCAGGATGAAATATTTTTCGTGTTTCTTAACGACGGCTTTGACATCATCCCTGAGCCAGTAATCCACGCATTTGTCAAAATTTTGCCATTTGCCGGTCGCTTCCCACAGGCCGACAATGACCACCAGTTTGTTGTCAACGGCTTGACCGATTGCTCCGTCCAAAACGCTGAGCGGCACATACTTGTCATCTTGCCAAAACATTCTCACGCAATTGGCACTCGATTTTGCGATACCCGGAATCGTTTTTACCCCGCCCGGGTCCTGGTACATGAACAGCGTGTTGACCCCGACAGGCACAAAAACGTTGCCATTGCCGTCATGAATTTTTGTGTCAACGACGTAAAAACCATGATAATCCTCCGGAAGATTTGCAGGCTTTTCGCCTCCGAATAATACTCCGGGAAGGAACAACATTGCCGTCAGGGCAACGATAATGCAGGCTGCTTGAAGCGGATAATTGTTTGTTTTCATTTTTTCATCTTGGGTCTTCGACGGAAAGTTTTCATCAAAAACAGTGCGGCCAATACGGGTGGAATCGTTTAATATTTTTTCATTATAACCACCACCTCTAACCCGTGCAACAGTCGAAAAACGAATTTTGTCGTATTACGTTAACCTAACTGAGATTATGTTAATCACTTGACACGCCATGAGAAAGCGGAGCGAGGCTCTCTGGCAATAAGACCGCAAGAAACAGAAAAGCCCCCGGAGTTGGTGGCTCCGAGTGCTGCTTTCAGGCTTTCCCTTTGTGGCTGCCCGTGTTGCCCTGTGTTGGCTTCTTTGGCTCCCGGCAAGGGGGTTTACCCAACCTTCGGCGAACCGGGCTTGTCAGGCGGTTTTTTTAGTGTGACCGAGCGAGTGGGTAACATCTTGTTGCCAACTTTTCGCGTACACGCCCGAAAAGTTGGCTTCTCGACGCAAGAGGTTGGATCGGATAGAATAATCAAACATGGAATCTCGTTTTTCATTTCAGTTTTCACTTCCGCCTTGTAACCATCACCCGATTTTTCAGAAAAGAGATGCATCATGGAATTTCAAAACTTTGAGCCGTCGCTCTTCCGGTTCCTCAAGCAGCTTGCGAAAAACAATAACCGTGCATGGTTTCAGGAAAATAAAACGCGATACGAGAAAGAAGTGCTGGAGCCCAGCCTGGCCTTCATCCGGGCGTTTCGTCCGCGTTTGAAACGCATCTCGGAGTTTTTCACGGCCATCGACAGGCGGTCGGGTGGTTCGCTGATGAGGGTTTACCGAGACACGCGATTTCACGGCGGCGATGAGCCTTATAAAACGAATGTCGGCATCCAGTTCCGCCATGAATTCGGTCGGGACGTCCACGCTCCGGGATTTTACGTCCATCTCGAACCGGGGACATGCTTTCTGGCCGCCGGTCTATGGCGACCGGACTCTTCCATTCTACGACAGGTTCGTGAGGCTATCGTGGAAAACCCGGCACGATGGCGGCGTGCGCGAAACGAGAAGAAATTCCAAGTGTTCTTCGCGCTCGACGGAGGCAGCTTGAAAAAATGTCCTCTGGGCTTCGACGCCGATCATCCTTGCATTGAAGACCTGCGACGCACCGATTTCATTGCCGTCGCCGACGTGAACGATGCCGTAACATTGCAAAAAATGTTCATTGATCACGTTGCCCAAGCCTTCACCGCCGCCCGGCCTTTCATGCGGTTCCTGTGCGATGCAACGAAGATACCTTTTTAGAGTCAATTAAAAAACTGGTCTGGAATTTTTCCGCTCCCGTTGGTCGCTCCTTGTACGAAATAACACTCCACACTCACTTTTAATACGCTCTAATGTGCGGCGTTACAATGATCATCTTTGAAATGAAGGCAGCACAAGAAACACAACAAGCCCGGCGACGCAAAATAGCATCGCCGGGCTTTGAAAATCAAACGGAAAAATCTATCTGCCGGGTTACTGTTTAACAAAGACGACATATTCATCAATGATCGCGGTTGATTCCGCAGTGGATTTGGCTTTCAGGATGCGTCTTAACATTTCCGTCACTTTACCGTAATGGCCGTGTTGTTTGAGCGTTCGGGACGCAAGGCAGAACCGGACGATGCCATTGTCGACGACACCGGTCAGATGCACTTCGGGACGCTGGAATTCCTGAGTTTTATCATTTTTCATGCAATGTTCTCCATTAATCAAAAAAAGCCTTGCGTCATTGCGTCAAGAAGTCCGTAGAAAGGAGCAAAACCATGTAGAAGTCAACATGTACAAAACCTTTCGTTGAGTACCTTGCAGGATGAGCCTGCCCGGTAAGGTTTGACCAACCGCTGGAAGCG
>Ga0209629_10000515_pt1 | contig 21308 bp, 21 predicted proteins | sample TergutCu122P5_FD_187286 | JGI IMG/M metagenome (GOLD analysis project Ga0209629, IMG submission 187286) | Cubitermes ugandensis P5 segment gut microbial communities from Kakamega Forest, Kenya - Cu122 P5 (SPAdes) (version 2) | ecosystem: Host-associated > Arthropoda: Insects > Digestive system...
AAAATAGGTTTTTTTAGACATAATTGGGGTTATCAGTATATAAAAAACTGTTCGGAAAATATCCGAACAGTCCATTTTTACTGCGTAACCCGAAGTTTATTTCTGGCGAGTTGCTCCCCAGCAGAGCACGTTTCCTCTTCAACTTCGCTACAAAATTACAAAATGTTTTTTGACAAATTACCAACTATTTTTGGCATCATTACCTTATTTTTTATAAAAATTCTTTTAAAAGTTTCTTTTCCATTTATTAGCGTGCCGCGTCCATAAATTTTATTTGCATCTTGATTAACGCCCCTGTTCGAACCTAATATTTCAAATTGCTGCGGATTATAAACGTCAAGAAAATTTACAGGAACTCCCATTACGCCGCTGAAATCCATCGGAATTTTTGCCACTTTTGCCACCTCTATCGCATCGTAATTATCGTATTTCGGATAAATTTTTTGGTCATATTTGTAACGCAAAACAAGAAACTCATTGCGTTTTTTTACATCAAGATTTGTGTACCAACCGATTTTTCCAAATTTTTTTAAACTACCATCCGGCTGAATAAACTCTTTTACGCGCGTATAACCGCACCACATCTTGTTTTCCTTAATTAATGGAAAAATTTCGGCATAAACTCTGCAATCGTCTGTGCCTATAATCAAAAATTTTTTATTAAATTCGGTAAGTAGGCAAACAAACTCGCGAAAAAGCGAAAACGGCGGATTGGTAACAACAATATCCGCTTTTTCTAAAAGTTCAATACATTCCAAAGAACGAAAATCACCATTGCCTCTCAAGCGAGTTAAATGATTGTTTTTGACTGATAATAGAAATTCAACATCGGAAAAATTCACTGATTTTTTCGTATTTACTTTTGGAATTTCTGTAATTTCAATTTTGTGCGGTATGTTTTGATTTTGGTTTTCCAGATTATTGTCGGCATCAGGCGACCCCGCATAGCAGGTGGCAATCAGTTTTTTTAGTTTTAAAAAATTAAAATTTAAAGCAAAAAACTTAAAAAAATTGCTCGTAAAAGGGTCGTCGCAATTACAGTAAACCGTTTTCCCTGCAAACTGCTCGCCGTAAAATTTTACCTCATTCTCAATATCCGAAAATTTGGTATAAAATTCGTCATTTTTCTGTTTTTTCGCTATGTTAAGGTTTTTGTTCAATCCCATTTTTCTTATAAAAAAATTATTTTAGAATGGCAAAATTATGTTTTTTTTCTAAAATATTAAAACTTTTTTTGAAAATCAATTTTCAATCATTTCGGAAAATAAACCGTATTTTTATTTTAAATAAAAAAGCAGTATTTTTGCAGCCGTAAATTTTAAAATTCTAATATTATGCCAAATATTTCGAATCGGGGCGTTTTGATGCCCGCCTCGCCAATCAGAAAACTTGTGCCACTGGCAAATGCAGCCAAAGCGCGCGGGGTAAAAGTTTTTCACTTGAACATCGGGCAGCCCGATATTCACACGCCGCAAGTGGCACTTGATGCGTTGCGAAACATTAATCTTAAAATTCTTGAATACAGCCCTTCGGAAGGTAACGAGTCCTTGCGGCAGGAAATGTCTAAATATTATAATCGTTTTAATATCAATGTTTTACCAAACGAAATAATTATTACAACCGGCGGCTCGGAAGCGGTAAGTATGGCATTTCTTGCCTGCCTGAATCCCGAAGACGAAGTTATAATCCCCGAACCGGCTTATGCAAATTATAAATCTTTTGCTTTGGCAGCCGGTGTTGTCGTAAAACCGCTGGTTTCCACTATTGAAAATGGCTTTGCATTGCCGCCGATAGAAGAATTTGAAAAACTTATTACAGCAAAAACACGCGGAATTTTGGTTTGCAATCCGAATAATCCGACCGGTTATATTTACACAAGAGAGGAAATGGAAAAAATCCGCGATTTGGTTAAAAAATATGACCTGTATTTATTTGCAGATGAAGTTTATCGCGAATTTTGCTACACCGGACAGCCGCACGTTTCGGCGTTTCATTTACAGGGAATTGAAGAAAATGTTGTTTTAATCGATTCTGTTTCAAAGCGTTACAGCGAATGTGGAATACGTGTCGGTGCGCTGGTAAGCAAAAACCGCAAAGTTCTTGAGGCGGTTTTGAAACTTTGTCAGGCGCGCTTGTCGCCTCCGCTGTTGGGGCAAATCGTAGCGGAAGAATCGTATCGGGCTACGCCAAAAGAATATATGCAGCAGGTTTTTGACGAATATATTTCACGCCGCAACTATCTGATTGAGGCACTCAATGCTATTGACGGTGTTTATTCGCCAATGCCGCAAGGCGCGTTTTACACTGTTGCCCGCCTGCCGATTGACGATGCCGATAAATTCTGTGCGTGGTTACTGTCCGATTTTCAACACAACGGAAAAACCGTTATGTTTGCACCCGCATCGGGTTTTTATTCAAATCAAGAAGACGGCAAAGACGAAGTCAGAATCGCCTACGTTCTTAATATAGAAGAACTTAAAGAGGCAGTAGAAATTCTGAAAAAAGCATTGGAAATTTATCCGGGAAGAAAGTAAAAAAATAGAACAAGCCATTATAAAAAATGGTCTGTGTTCTTTTTCATCGCCTCATCGTATGCTTTTTCATAAAATTTGATAAAATTTTTCCATAATGCTTTTTGGGCAATTTCTGAGGCGTGGCGGCGTGTTTGCAGGATTTCTTTTTGGTTCATTGCGGCAAAGTAGGCAATCATTTTTGCAATTTCCGTTGCCACTTCGTAACCGTTATAATCGGTGCGATGAATAATCCCAACGCCGTTTTCAACCGTTTGCGGCGTAGCGGAAACCCATTGCCCAAAGCCCGAAAGGTCGGTTGTGATTGTCGGAATCGAAAAGGCGACACTTTCGAGCGGCGTATAGCCCCAGGGCTCGTAATAAGACGGAAAAACCGTCAAATCCATTCCAATCAAAAGTTCGTAATATGTTTTATTGAAAATTCCGTCCGCGCCGTTGAGGTAGCAGGGAACGAAAATAATTTTTACCCGCTTTTCTTTTAGATTATAAAGATGAAACCAGCGTAATGCGCTCATTACATTGTCGTTATCGTAATCATAAAGTTCGTGCGTTGTAAATCTGTTCCACGAATAAAGGGGCTGATTTTCGTTTTTAAGAGCGTCGGCAAGGTCAGCACGCGCGCCGCTAATATGCGCAGGAACCATCACAAAAGTAACAATTTCACGAGCAAGATTTTCATTGTCGGATAAGCGTTTTATTGCCTCAATAAAAGTGTCAATTCCTTTGTTTTTAAATTCGTAACGTCCTGCTGTTGAGATAAATAGCGTATCTTTCGGCAAAACGCAACCGAGCAGTTTTTCAGCCACAAAACGCAAACTTTCACGCGCCTGACTTCGTTTTTTTTCAAAAATATTTTTATTCGGAATAAAATTATCCTCAAAACCGTTTGGTGTTACAAATGCCTGTTTTTCAAGTAAATAATAACATTCGCGGGCAGTAATTTCGCTCACAGTGGTAAAACAGTCGGCAAGGTGGGCAGCGTTTTTTTCGGCAGAATGTTTTGAAACCACGCCAAGTTCCTGCGCCATTTGGTCGCCATTATACTCGGTCAGATAATTGTAAAGCGGCTTGTGATTACCCGCAATCGAACGCCCAACAGTCGTAGCGTGAGTTGTGAAAACCGTTGCCACATTCGGCAAATATTTTTTTACATAAAAAACACCAAAACTCGTTTGCCACTCATTGAAATGCGCAATTATTTTTGTTTTTTTGTTAATTTTAAAAAAATTACAAAAACTTTCGATAATCATTCCCGCCGCAAAACCGAACATTGCACATTCGTCGTAATCGCCGATTGCAGCGATAGAATTTACCCCAAAATCAGCCCACATTTCGCCATAAATACGGTTTTTCTTTTCCCAAAGAGTAGAAAAATCAACCAAAACAGCGATTGGATTTCCGGGAATTTTCCACCGCCCAACACGTATTTGTAAATTATAATTTTCTTTTGTAAAAATTTTCCATTGCGTAAAAAGTGTTGTATCTTCCTCAAAATAAGGACTTTGTCTGTCAGTCCAAATATCAGGACCGATAAAAACAAGTTTATCGCCGTGCCGCTGTTGCAAAGTAAGTGCTTTTGTGGAAAGGACGGTGTAAATGCCGCCCTGCATATTGCACACTTCCCAACTTGCCTCAAAAATATATTCGGGGGTCATTAATTTTTTTACCATTTTTACAATTTCCTGTTTTTTTTACTTTTAATTTATAAATCGCTATCATTTCGGCGTATATGGTTTATGTTCCAAAGTTTTTTGAACATAATCGCGCATTTTATTTATAAAACGCGAATTATGCCGCACGGGCTTTGCCTTGATTGGCAGTGCAAAAAAGTAAGGTTTTAACTCGTCGGGGAAATGGCGGTCGTCAACGATTCGCGCCGCATCTTTTTCGGTTGTGAGAATATATTTTAAAGGAAAGTTAGATTCATTAAATTTTTCTTTAAGATTTTTATAATCTCTTTTTGAAAAATCGTGATGGTCGGAATATTCCATAAGTTTCACATTTCCAAAGGTTTTAGTAAGATGCGAATACATTGGTGTTGGGTTTGCAATTCCGACAAAAAGGAAAAGTTGAATATCCTCAACGGGATTTTCTTGAATTAAATGCTGCAGCAAAATGCGTTTTTCGCCCTGCGAATCGGGGAAAACAGGCACAATATTTTCATATTTATATCGCGTCATATAAATCGGCTGTTCGGGGTTGTTCAGTTTTTCGCGAATCCACTCAACCGGCATCATTTCTTCGTCCGGCGGACATTTCGTAACTATTATAACATCAGCGCGTTGCGCACCTTCGGCGGCTTCTCGCAAAGTCCCTGCGGGCATAATATTATCTTCGGTATAAAGATTAAAATAATCGGTAAGTAGAAGCGACAAACCGGGAATAATTGCCCGATGTTGAAAAGCATCGTCAAGGATAATTGCTTGAACATCAGTAAATTGTTCCATAAGTTTTTGTACGCCTTCGACACGGTCTTCGCAAACGGCAACAATCACTTCCGGATGTTTTCTGAAAATTTGATACGGCTCGTCGCCAATCATTTCGGCAGTCGAACTCTGGTCGGCAAGGCGAAAACCGCGCGTCTTACGTCCGTAACCGCGACTAAGCATTGCCGTTTTGTATTTTTCGGCTAAAATATCAATTAAAAACTCAACGTGCGGGGTTTTGCCCGTTCCCCCAACGGTAAGATTGCCAACGCTGATAATCGGCACATCAAAAGCAACCGATTTTAAAATTTGTTTATCGTACATATCATTGCGGACTTCCGTTATCTTTCCATAACCTGCTGAAAGACAACGATATATTTTATTTTTATTATTAAAATTCATAAAATTTGAAAGCACAAATTTACGGAATTTTTTTACAATAAAAAAATCATCGTAAAAACACACAATTTTTTTGGTAATGGAAAAATATGTGTACTTTTGTTTTTTTTAAATATAATTAAAATTTTTATGAAAAACATATTATTGATTATCAGCATTTTATCAGTCGTTTTTATTGGCTGTAAAAATGAAAACAAAAATCAGCGTACTTACATTGAAGTTGTTGGTTACGCCGAAAAGGAAGTTGCGCCGGATATTTTTTACCTCAATTTTACATTGAGCGAAAATAATTCCAAAAAGAGTGATATTGCTGTTTTGGAACGGAAAATTGTCGAGATGCTGACTTCGTTAGGTATTGATATTCAGAAAGATTTGAGCGTTTCTGATTTGTCGGGCAGCGGCTGGAACTGGTGGCGGCGCACAAAAAACGTTTATCAAAACAAAAGTTATTCGTTGCGTGTTACCGGCATTGATTTGCTCAACAAAGCATGCGACAAATTAGACGAAATCGGCTATAACGATTATTATTTGGGGCAAGTTGAGTATTCAAAATCCGATGAATTGACAAAGGAAGTTCAGCAGCAAGCCGTGAAGCAGGCACGCACAAAAGCCGAAAATCTTTTGGCAGGCGAAGGTAAAAAAGTCGGCGAACTGATTTGGCTTAAAGAACAGACGGCAAACAATTCTTACGACAGATTTATGAATTATGACGATAAGGCGTATGAGTCGGAAGCCCCTGTTATAAATTTTAAAACAATAAAAATAACTTACAATGTCGTTGTAAGTTACAGTATTAAATAGAAAACGAATTTTTTAAACAAGGAAAAAGGGACAAAATTAAATTTTAGTCCCTTTGTATTATAACATACTGATTATCAATTATCTTTGCGGAAGCGGGGGGATTCGAACCCCCGATACGGTTTCCCGTACGACAGTTTAGCAAACTGTTGGTTTCAGCCACTCACCCACACTTCCTTTGTGTATTTTTAAGCATTTGAAAATTTGCGGCTGCAAAGGTACAAAAAAATTTTGAATTAAAAATTAAGAATTAAGATTTTTCGTTTTTTCGTAAAAATTGCCGCGATTTTATTTCAATTTCAAAATTTTTAATTATTTTTAAAATTATTTTACAAAGTTTCGGCAAAAGTCAAACCGCTTTGTACAGATTTCCGGGCAGCAATTTTACCCAGCCGCCAAATTCCAAAGTCAGCAGCATAGCCGATGTTGTGCTGACGGGTTTTGCGATTTTTATTGCAATTTCGTTGGTTTGCAAGCCGTCGGAAGCGGTACGCAAAACCTGCAAAATTTTCTGTTCATCGTCGGTCAAATCGGCAAAAAGTGAGGGCTGCGGCTCGTTCTGGGCTTGTTCAGCCGGCTTACTGTCCCAACTCATAAACCGCAAAATATCTTCGGCATTTTCAATCAAAGCCGCCTGGTTCGTTTTTATCAACTGATTGCATCCGGCGGCATATTCATCGGAAATTCGTCCGGGAAAAGCGAAAACATCTCTGTTATAATCGTTTGCGCAGCGCGCCGTGATAAGCGAGCCGCCTTTTTTCTTTGTTTCGACAACCACAACCACATCTGCCATTCCTGCAATAATTCGATTTCGTTGCACAAAATTTTGCTTGTCGGGATTTGTTCCGCTTAAATATTCGGTCAGTAAGGCACCGCTGTCTATAATTTTTGCGGCTGTCGGCTTGTGCGCCGCAGGATAAATTTTATCAAGTCCATTTCCCAAAACCGCCACAGTTGGCAGTGAATTTTCTAACGCCGCTTTGTGTGCGCAAATATCAATTCCATAAGCCAAACCACTGATTATCACATAATTATTATTGTTTTTTGCCAAATCGCAAATCAGCGTGCGGCAATTTTCTTTGCCTATTTCGGTTGCGCTGCGAGTACCTACAACGCTGATAAATTTCCCGTTATTGAGGTCAATATTACTTTTGCCAAAAAGCAAAATCGGCGCATCTTCACATTCTTTGAGGCGAAAAGGATAATTTTTTTCCAAATAAAAATAAGTAGAAATTTTTTTCTTTTCAATAAATTCAACTTCCTTTTCGGCGCGTTGCATAACGTTCTGATTTACAATCTCTTTTGATAAGATCTCGCCAATTCCGGGAATTTTTGCCAAATTTTTCTGTTTTTCCTTAAAAATCTGCTCAACGCTACCCACGTATGCAATCAGATTTTTTGCCAGAATATTTCCGATTCCATTTATAAGCGTAAGTGCTATAATTTGCTGTATATCAGTTCGTTGTTCCATTTGTTTTTGTTTTATTTTTATAAAATAATTTTACCGCAAAAAAACCAAGTACATAGCCAAGAACATCAAAATACCAATCTTTTATGTCGCCTTGCCGCAAAGGAATGAAAAACTGCTGCACGCCTTCGATTGACAGTCCGAAAAGTATCGGAAAAATCCAGCAAAATGCGAAAAAATAAACTTTCTCTTTGTTTTGAATTTGATTTTTTTCAGGGGATTGTTCATCAAGCCCACAATGACGATAAGATGTAATTCTTTGATAATCAAGATAAATGGCGATTGCTAAAACAAAAAACATTAAAAAATGTACAAGTTTGTCGGCATTTTGGAAAAACATCGTGGGCGCATTACCAAAAGTTTTTGGTGGTGCAAAGCACAAATAACAGATTACAAGCGTTATAAGAGCAGTTTTCCAATAATTTTTTATGATTTTTTTCAAAATATTAATTTTTATTATTTAAAATCAAAATTTCTTCGCCAATTTTCAATTCATTATCATGTTTGTTGTTCCATTGGCGTAATTGCTCGATAGAACAGCCGTAAGTCCTTGAAATTGAATACAATGTATCGCCATGATGAACAATATGTTTCAGTTTTTCAGCATTATTTTTACTATTTGAATCTAAACTCTGAACGTTGGTAACTTCTTGTGTATCATCTGTTAATATACCTACTATCAATTTTTGTCCCGCGTGAATTTTTTCATTTTCAAGTCCATTAAAATCTTTAATTTCCTGCGGTGTAATTTTAAATTTTCGAGCAACCGCATAAATTGATTCGGCTGCCTTAACTGTGTAATATATAAAATGTTGCATAGCATTCGTATGCGAATTTTCCGTTTGATTTTGTGAAATTTGTGGTGCTGGATTTTCTTCTTTTTCTAAATTTTGAATTGGCGTTTCGCGTTTTACAACTTGATTTGCATCTTCAATAACTCGTCCTGCGCCCATATACCGCAATTTATAATAATTTTGCTCGGAATTTGTAATCCGAACGCCTTTCACAGAGGCGTGAATAAAGTTGAACGAGCCGTCGGAATTCACATCAACAACCATTCCCACGTGTCCGATGCGGTTTCCACGCTTACGACCGTTGAAAAAAACCAAATCGCCGCGCTGCCAGTCGCCTTTTTTCACTTTATTCAACTGCTGCGCCTGTCCGGCAGCAGTGCGCGCAATATTACGACCAAAATTTTTATAAATGTATGAGGTAAAACCCGAACAGTCGAAACCGATGGCACTCATTCCGCCCGAACGATAGCGCACATTCATATATTTTTTGCCGAAAGCAATGATGGAATCCGAAAGTGTGGAATAATTGTTCGCTGCTGTAATTGTGTCATTTTCAATATTTTGAGCAAAATTATTTACAAAAAACACAACGCTAACGAACACCAAAAAAACAACTTTTTTCATTATTTTTTATGCTAAAAAATTTTTTAAACGGCAAAGATAAATATTTTTTATTACAGCACAAAAAAATCTTATTTTTGCAAAAATTATTTTTAAAATGATTAATGCTACCGTTCATTTGCCTGCATCTAAAAGTATAAGTAATCGTGTTTTGATTATTAATGCATTGTGTAACAATAAATTAATAATCAAAAATTTATCCTTGTCCGATGATACGCAGGTTTTGCAAAAAGCGTTAAATTCCAAAGAAAATTTGATAAATATTGACGGTTCGGGGACGGCTTTGCGTTTTCTTGCGGCATTTTTTGCAGCCACTACCAAGACCGAAAAAATTCTCACAGGCAACGCACGAATGCTGCAACGCCCTGTAGATGAATTAGTTAGAGCAATAAACCATTTGGGCGGAAAAATTCAGTTTTTGGGACAAAACGGATTTCCGCCTTTGAAAATTTTCCCTCAAACAATGCTCGGCGGCGAAGTTGAACTTGATGCCACCATTAGCAGTCAGTTTGCAAGTGCGTTGCTGCTGGTTGCGCCAACGCTAAAAAACGGCTTAGGGCTTATTCTCAAAGGCGAAACTGTTTCAGAATCATATATCAAAATGACTTTGAAAATATTGGAAAATTTCGGAATAAAATATTTCAAAGGAAAAAATTATATAGAAATTATGCCGCAGGAATATGTTTCTGCCGATTTTTTTGTGGAAAATGACTGGACTTCTGCCTCATATTTTTATCAAATGCTTTCGGTGGCAGGCGAGGGCGAGATTTTTTTCCCAAATTTGACAACCAAAAGTATTCAGGGGGACAAAATTGTTGCCGAAATTTTTGAAAATCTTGGCGTAAAAACTTTAAAATATAAAAATGGAATTAAAATTTGTGCAACAAACCAAAATATTGATTTTCTGAATATTAACTTAATAAATAATCCTGATTTGGTGCAAACTTTGACGGTAACCTGCTGTTTGAAAAATATTCCATTTCATTTTACAGGAATAAAAAATCTGCAAATTAAGGAAGCCGACCGCATCGCTGCGCTGATTGCTGAATGTAGAAAAATTGGTTGCGTTTTGACTTTTGATGAAAAAGAAAATGCACTTTGCTGGAACGGACAACATATTGATATTCAGAAAAATATAGAAATAGAAAGTTATAACGACCACAGAATGGCGATGTCTTTTGCGGCGGCAAAATTGCGTTTTCCTATGGAAATTCAAAACCCTGAGGTAGTTACAAAATCATTCCCACGCTTTTGGGACGAATTTTTTAAATTGGTAAAATAATACTAATTTTGCACATTATTTTTTTTAAATCTTTATGCAAAATTCTTTTTTGAGCAATATTCCACCCGTTACTAAAAACCTGATAATCATTAATTTCATTCTATGGTTGGCTTCGGTTGCATTGGCAGCAAGAGGAATTGACATCAACTCAACTTTTGGGCTGCATTATTGGGAAGCCGACAATTTTTATCCATTCCAGCCGCTGACTTATATGTTTTTGCACGGCTCGTTTGGACACGTTTTTTTTAATATGTTCGCCCTTTTTATGTTCGGTTCGATGATTGAGCAGGCGTGGGGCAGCAAGCGGTTTTTGGTTTATTATTTGATTTGCGGCATTGGTGCCGGCTTGGTGCAAATGCTGGTTTATCATATTCAAATTCAAGCAGTTCAGGCAAATTTATCGGCAGAAATGATACAGACGGTACGTTTGGAAGGTGCGCAAATTTTGGCAAAGGGAATGAACTACACAAACGAAATAATGGCGAAATTTAATATTTTACTCAATACCGAAACTATTGGTGCGTCCGGTTCGGTTTTTGGGCTGTTGCTGGCTTTTGCAATAATGTTTCCAAATATTCCATTGTACATTATGTTTATCCCAATCCCAATAAAAGCAAAATTTGTGGTTATCGGATATGGATTACTTGAATTTTTCTTTGGGATATTAAACAAAAGCGGCGATAATATTGCGCATTTCGCGCATTTGGGCGGAATGCTTTTTGGACTGATTTTAATTCTTTTATGGCGAAAAAAATTTAGGAATACAGATAATTTTTGATATTTTTTTAACTTTTAGTTTTTAACTTTTAATTTTTTGATTTTATGAGCAGCGGATTATATTCAACAGAAGGTAGAGATTTTGATAAAAATCTTGATTTACAAAATATTAAGCCATACGGCGACACCGTAAATGATGGCAAAACACAATTGAGTTTTACTTTGCCTTTGCCTGCGAGCGATGAGGCGGCTGAGGCGGCAAAGCAACTGATGCGTAAAATGGGTTTCGACAATCCGCAAGTGGTTTTTTCCAAAGAATTGACAAACGGTTTTACTTTATTTAACTGTTATGGAATGTGCACACATACAGTGGATTACACGGTTATTAAAGTACCAAAAGTTGAAAGCCACGCAATGGATATGCACGATTGCGATGAGTTTATTCGAAAAAATATCGGGCGAAAACTTGTTGTAATTGGTGCATCAACAGGCACTGATGCGCATACTGTCGGCATAGATGCAATTATGAATATGAAAGGTTACGCAGGGCATTATGGATTGGAACGTTATGAAATGATTGATGCGCACAATCTTGGTAGTCAGGTAGATAACGAAGATTTTCTGGCAAAGGCGATTGAACTCAAAGCCGATGCGCTGCTTGTTTCGCAAACCGTTACGCAAAAAGATGTGCACATCAGCAATCTTGTAAAACTTGTGGAACTGCTTGAGGCAGAGGGACTTCGTAATAAAATGATACTTATCTGCGGAGGTCCGCGCCTTTCGCACGAACTTGCAAAAGAACTCGGTTACGATGCCGGTTTTGGCGCAAATACCTACGCCGACGATGTCGCTTCGTACATCGCAGAAGAAATTGTCCGAAGAAAAAAGTGAAATTTTATTATAAAATTAAAGCGATAAAATCAAAAAACAGATGGAAACCACACCCATTGGCATATTTGATTCCGGCTACGGCGGACTGACAATTTTGGATAAAATTCGAAATCACTTGCCGCAATACGACTATGTTTATCTTGGCGACAATGCGCGCACGCCTTACGGAACTCGGTCGTATGAAATTGTATATCAATATACGCTGCAATGCGTTAAAGCACTTTTTGAAATGAATTGTCGCTTAGTGATTTTGGCGTGCAATACCGCTTCTGCAAAAGCATTGAGAACTATTCAACAGCGCGATTTGCCGAAAATTGATGCAACTCGGCGAGTTTTGGGCGTTATTCGCCCGACAGTTGAGGCAGTTGGACAAATTACTAAAAATCAGCACGTTGGATTACTTGCCACAAGCGGGACAGTGCAATCGCAAAGTTATCCTATAGAAATTCACAAACTTTTCCCTGAAATAAAAATTACCGCTGAGGCGTGTCCGATGTGGGTTCCGTTAATTGAGAATAACGAATTTGAAAATGCCGGCGCAGATTTTTTTATTAAAAAAAATGTTAAAAATCTTTTGCAAAAAGATTCTAAAATTGATACAATAATTCTTGGCTGTACGCATTATCCATTGATACACAAACAAATAGAAAAAATTGCGGGCAACAAAGTAAAAGTATTTTCGCAAGGCGAGGTCGTTGCTCGAAGTTTAGCAGATTATCTGAAGCGTCATTCCGAAATTGAAGAAAAATGCAGTAAAAATGGCTCGTGCCGCTATTTTTCAACAGAATCAAGTGAAAAATTCTGCTCTTGCGCCTCTGTTTTTCTAAACAAAGAAATTGATGCACAGCATATAGAATTGAAATAAGAACGAGAATTTTAAAATTTCCCGTTCTTATCTTATCAAAAATTCAAACAAATGAACCCGTTTTTTTTAAAAACTTAAATTATTTTTTTAAAGTAAATTTTTTAACCTCTATTTAGCAGGTTGTGGTTGTGGTTGCGACTGTGCCGGTTTTTCGGGTGTTGTGCCAAAATTCGGCTGCGCCGCACCACCCGGTGTTTGTTGCATTTTGCGCTCAAGGTCTTGCTGGATAATCTGATTGCTGTTGTTTTTTGCTTCATCGCTTGCACGGTGAATACCTGCGGCAATAATTGAAAAAACCACAATCGTCCCCACAAGCGTCCATGTCGCTTTTTCTATAAAATCTGTGGTTTTTCGAACGCCCAAAATCTGGTTTGACGACTGAAAGCCGGAAGCCAAGCCGCCGCCTTTTGAATTCTGAACCAAAACGGCAAGAACAAGAATTATTGCCAAAATTACAATCACTATTGTGAGTGGAATAAACATAACTTATTTATTATTAGATATTTGTATGATTTTTGTTAAAAAACGAATTTGGTCTGCAAAGTAAATACTTTTTTTTGGAATATTCAAATTTATTTGGTACAAAATTTCAAGAGCGTCTGAATATTTTTTTTCCGCAATGAGTTTTTTTGCATCATTTTCTTTTTGCTGCCAATAAAAATTATTTTCAACTTGTTGATTTTCAGTGCTTTGTGCCTCATTCATAATTTCACTTTTTTTAACTGAAAAATCCTGCCGTGCCGCCATTAATTTTTCTGCTAACATACGTAATGACTGCCGTGTGTCTTGACCGGAACGTTCAATTTTTTCCAACATATCAAAATATTCACCTGAAGATTGGTTTTTTGACTGACTTACAGTTGATTTGCACAGTTTTTCAGGAAAAAGAAAAAAGTAAAACCAACGTCTGTCAGCCACATAAAGTGCCGTCTGCTGTGCTACAAGTGGAAATTCAACACTTTCTAATTTCTTTAACGCCATGGCAAGCAATACACGAGCAGAAACAAGAAACGGGAACGCCTCAAGCATAATCCGCAAATCCGAAATATGCGTATTATTCACATTTTCAGGATTTTTTAATAACGATATGTATTCTTTTTGAGTCAAAAAAAAGGATTTATAATCTGCAAAATTACCAAATATTTTTAACATAAAAATTGAATTTTCCTATCTTTTTTAAAAAATCAGTATTTTTGCAAAAAAATTCCCAAAAATATGAAGTATATTTTATTGACTTTATTTACTTTTTTGAGTATCAATTTGTTTGCTCAAAATCTTCACGGGCGGGTTAGCGACAGCGACGGAAATGCGGTTGCAGCGGCATCAATTTTTGTGAAGGAAACACGTCAAGGACTGATTACCAACGAGTTGGGCGAGTTTTCGATTGGCTTACGGGCGGGAACTTACAATTTAGAAATTTCCTGTGTCGGTTTTGAGAAAAAACAGGAAAAAATCATTATGCCCGATTACGATATTGAAAAAGATATTGTATTGAAAATCAACAATATGCAATTAAAAGAAGTTGTTGCTTACGCGGGCGAAGACCCCGCTTACGCAATTATGCGAAAAGCGATTGCAAAAGCACCATACTATCAAAATGTTGTTAAAAGTTCGGTTTATAATGCATATTCTAAGGGTTCGGGCAAAATGACTTCAATTCCGAAAGTTTTTGAGGGCTTGATGGACGAAAATGATAGAAAAGAAATGTCGCAGTTTAAGGATAAAACTTTTCTTTTAGAATCTTACAGCGAGATAAAATTCACTGCACCTGATACTTACGTACAAAATATTATTGCCTTTTCGAGTTCTTTTCCCACGATGAACGACCCGAAAAGTTCGTTTCTTTCGACAATGTATTCGCTTTACAATCCGAATTTTTTAACTGCTGTTTCGCCTTTGAATAAAGACGCTTTTGATTATTACCGTTTTCGTTATGAGGGCTTTGAAGAAATTGATAATCAAACAATTAACAAAATTAAAATTATTCCAAAATTAAAAGACCCTAAACTTCTTTCAGGCACAATTTACATTGCCGACGGCGAATGGAACGTTCGTAATGCGGAAATTTCGATTTCGGTAATGGGAATGGATATTACATATCATCTTAATTATCACGCAGTTAGCGAAGGAATTTATTTGGTTACCGATGCTTTGACTGAAATTGACGCTAATATTTTGGGGGTAAAACTTGAAGCAAATCTGCTTTCGTCGATGCAATTCACTGATATTGTGTTAAATGACTCGTTGATTGCGGTAGAAAAATCGAATTTAAAATCCGTTAAAATTAAAGAAAAACCAAAGAAAAAATCTTTGGAAATAAAGTATGACGATCTTTTAAAACAAAATGTGGATTCACTTGCAAATCGCAGGGACTCAGCGTATTGGACGACTGTTCGCAAAATTGTTCTGACCGATGAAGAACGGCAAAGTTATGCGCGCCGCGATACTCTTGAGCAATATATTGACTCGGTTGACAATGCCCAAAAAAATCCTAAATTTCAATTTTCGGATTTGATTTCGGGCGGACTCGTTGGAAACGAATCGTCGTTGCTGTATTTCAGTTATTCCGGGCTGCTTGGCGCGTGGGACGGCTACAATTTTACAGACGGTTTTCGTCTTGGGCAAAGTTTTGGTTTTGATTTTAAAAATAAAAAAACTCATCATTTAACTGTCAGTCCTTCAGTATTTTATATGACGGCTCGAAAAGATTTTGTTTGGAATGTGAATACAAATTTTTCTTATTTGCCAAAATCTTTGCGCGGCAAAGCAAATTTAAATTTTGGAAGAAAAACGCAGGATTTCAGCAGCGATGCAGGAATGGGAAATTTGTTAAATACTGCATACACATTATTTTACGGACAAAATATTGCAAAACTTTATGACGATAAATTTATTTCACTTTCCAATGAAATTGACATTGCAAACGGCTTGCGGCTGATGGCAGGCGCAGAAATATCACGCCGCAATGAATTGAAAATCAAGACAATATATCATCTTTTCGGTAAAAAAGAACGCTGGACGGAAAACATTCCGGAATTTGCCGCAAACTTAAATCCGCAATTTTCGGATTTGGCAAAATATGAAATTCGATTGACTTATACGCCTGAATATTACTATGTTATGGAAAATTGGGGCAAGCGATATGTGCACTCGCGTTTTCCAACTTTTACTGTCGACTTTCAAAGCGGCATTTCGCTCGGCAGCAAATTTGCCTCAAAGGAAACCGCCTCACGCTTTTCGAGAATTGAATTTGGAATAAATCAGAATTTTTCTACAAGTATTTTTTCTCAAATAAATTATAATATTATTTTTGGTAAATACTTGAACAACAATGACTTCAATTATATTGACTACAAACATTTTGAAAGCGGCGGCGGCTTGTGGATTTCAATAAAAAATGCGCAAAATTCGTACATTCTTTTGCCCTTTTATACTTTTTCGACAAACGATTGGTGGTTTCAGGCGTTTGCCAACTACAATTCCAATTATATTTTGCTCAAACGGCTGCCGTTTTTGCAGGGAAAAATGTTCAACGAAGGGCTTCACGCAAAATTTTTGCACACAGTAGAAAAGCCGTTTTACACAGAATTTGGCTATTCGCTCGGATTTTACAGCGCAATAAATGCAGGCGTTTTTGTTTCTTTTGACAAATTAAAATATAGCGGCTTTGGTTTTCAAATCAATATTCCGGTTATTAATATTTTTGGCAAAAAAAGCGGAAATAGAGGTTCCATATCGCTGGGAACAGGCGGTGTGAATGTGGAAATATATTAAAAAAAAACCTCTTTTAGCACTTCGAGCGACTTTATTTGTGAAAAATCTGGAATATGGATTCGGTAAAAATTGAGAATATTTTCGATTGTTGTATTGCGGCTTTGGCGAGTAAATGAAAGTTCGTGCATTTGCTCAAATTCTTTATTTATCAACGAATTAAACAAAAAAACATCATTGTTTTTTAAAAAATGTTGGTGCTGCGGAACGACGGCGACAAATTCGCCGCTTAAAAGGTCGAAGTAATTGTAATTCAGATAATTGGCTGAGGGTTCAAATCCTAAAAACTTTGTTATTTTCATTAAAAACAATAAATGATAATTTGCAAAGTTTTTTTCTGTTTTATCTAAAAAAATCAACGAATTTTCAATAAAATCGAACAAATTTTCATCTTTTTCGCTTATCCGAAGTGATTTATTCACAACTTCGCACACAAAAAGCGCGATTGCGGTTTTTTCGGCACTTTGATAAATAGTGTTATAAAATTTTGCGATGCGGATTTCTTTTAAGTTCTGAATGTTTTTTTTAGGATTATGATAAACGGTAATTTCCACTAAATTAAGCGGTTGCAAAAAGGCGACACGGTTCGGACTTTTAGCGGTTTTCGCTTTGTGAAAAATGCACGCCATTCGCCCGAAATCACGAGTTAATACAGTTACTATCAGCGAATTATCGCTGTATTTTACCGAATGAAGAATTATTGCTTTTGTTGTGTAAAGCATTGATTTTACCGATTTCGTTTGCAAAAATACGGTTTTTTTTCAGGAAAATAAGAAGAGGTTTTTTCATTTTAAAAATTATTATTATTTGCAAAACAATAGATAAACAGTTACTTTTGCAATGTCAATGAAATCCTGATTTTATTTTTTATGGCGAAATTTGAATATCCTGCATTGCTTAAAGAAATGATTGACAAGCGGTTTGTCAATGTTATGAAGCATCCGCGTCTGCCGCTTTTGTTGTACAATTACAGCAAGCGGGCGCAGAAAAATGATGCCTGGAACGATGCAACAATCGCTTGCCGTGGGCTTATAATGGACAAAGAAATGAATATTGTGAGCCGTCCGTTCAAAAAATTTTTCAATTATTGGGAATTTCCGCCCGAAAATATTCCGCACGAACATTTTGTCGTTACCGAAAAAATTGACGGTTCGCTGGGGATAAGTTATTGGTATAAAGGCGTTTGGCGCATTGCAACTCGCGGCAGTTTTGACGGAAAGCAGGCGAGCCGCGCAACCCGAATTTTGCAAGGCAAATATCGCGAAAGTATGAAAAAAATGCGTCCCGAACTGACTTATCTTTTTGAAATTATTTATCCCGAAAATAAAATTATTGTTGATTACGGCAGCCGCGAAGAACTTGTTTTGCTTGCCGTAATCGACACAGAAACCGGAAAAGAACTTGTTGATTATGAGGATATTGGTTTCCCGACCTTGAAAACTTACGATGAATTAAACAGTTTTGAAGATGTTATAAAACTCAAAGAAAAGGGCGTAGAAAATGCCGAAGGCGTGGTTGTGCGCTTTGAAAGCGGCTTGCGGCTGAAAGTAAAGTTTGAAGAATATATGCGGCTGCACAGTATTATGCTTGGGATGACGGGAATAAAAGTGTGGAATTATATTTCCAAAGGAAATAATTTGGAAAAACTTTATTCACTTGCCACCGAAGAGCAACTGCTTTGGTTGCGACAGATGTCGGAAAAAATTGTGTCAGATTACGAAAATCTTAAACAAAAAATAATGGCAGAATATCGCGCTTTGCCGCGTTTTAAAACAAAAAAAGAGGCGGCAGAATTTATTGTTGGCAAAGAAAACGAGGCATTTTTGTTTAATTTATTAAATAAAAAACCGATAGAAAAAATGCTTTGGCAAAAAGTAAAACCCACCGAAAGCGACTCGTGGTTTGCCGCACGTGGATAAAAATGAATTTACGGTTATTAAATTTTCCTGATAATCTCTTTCCCAAAACTTTTATTTACCAATTCCCGATTGCGCGGGCGATAAGTGCCTTCGTTCATTTCGCGCAAAGCAACGTTGCAGAACAAACGGAACATTTTTGATTCCTGCGTTTCGTCTTTGTAGAAGGTGTCCCAAGCGTAGTTGTAGAGTTCCTGCAATTTTTCCGCACTCATATTTTTAGGTTGAAAAACAACCTGACCTGCATTATAATTATTCCAGTCAAAATCAAAAATTCTGCCCTGCCGCAAATAATCATCATAACCTTTTGTATGCGGAAATGGCGTCATAACGGTAAATTCTGCCAAATCAAGGTTTATTTCAAGCAGAAAATCAATCAGACGTTTGATGTCGTCTTCGGTCTGATTATCAAGCCCTAAGAGAATTGTTCCTTCAACGCCAATTCCGTGGTCGTGATAGCGTTTTACACGTTCTTTGATGTAGTCAGATGTGTCATAAACCGCTTGATAGACATACCACGCACCTGCCTGCGCCGCCAAATCAAGAATTTCGGGGTCATCTTCGATAGTATGAGAAATCCATTTCTTTTTTAAAGGTATCATCTGCCTGAAAAGTTCAATTTCCCACTCTTTATTTTGCGCCAATGAATTATCAACTACAAAAAGACGGTTGTTTTCTATCGTTGCCAACTCTTCAACCACCTTATCCATCGGGCGCGGACGAAAAACACGACCGCCCAGATACGACACTGCACAAGGGTAACAACTAAAACGGCAACCGCGCGAGGCGTGAAACAAATCAACCATCTGAACGCCTTTGTGGTTGTACAAATCACGTTTGTACAACTCCCTGCGAGCAGGTCCAACGCTTTCGATAGGCGGGTGCTGCAACATAAAATTATACACTTTTTTGAGTTCGCCGCGTTTGAAGTCGTCCAAAATTGCCTCCATTCTGCCCTCTGCTTCGCCGAGAAAAACGCTGTCGGCGTGTTCCATTGTCTCTTCGGCGTGCAGCATTGTTGAGATACCGCCGAAAATCACTTTTTTGCCCTGTGCGCGAAATTTGTCGGCAATTTCCCAGCCGCGTTTTACCTGCGTGGAAAGCATCATCGAAATGGCAACCAAATCACACTCTTGTGCAAAATCAATCGCTTCAACATTTTCGTCAATAAAATTAACCTGCACATATTCCGGCAAAGCAGCCGCAAAAACCACAGGTCCGTGAGGCGGCAAATTAAAAATTGTTTGTCCCGGTAATTTTTTCCACTGGGGATAAATTAGTAGTAATTTCATATATTTTTGAGTATCAAATATTTATTTTTGATATTGCATTTTATTGTATAATTTTATTTTTAGCACACGGATAACACAGATATTACGGATTCTCACGGATTTTTTTTCTGTCATTTGTAAAAATTTTTCTTTTAATTTCAGGTTTTTTGCCAAAATTCAACAATAACCCAATTTCTTTATCTGTCGCTTTCAAGTAGTTGATTAATTGCAATTCGTGTTCTTCTGCAAGAAATTCCACTGCTTTTAGTTCCAAAATAATCGTATTTTCAACAATCAAATCCGCTCTGTATTGTCCTACAAGTATGTTTTGATAATATACAGAAATGCCTTTCTGTGTTTCAACATTTAAACCGCAATTAAGTAATTCAAAATAAAGTGCGTTCTGATACACATTTTCCAAAAAACCGAATCCAAGTTCATTATAAACTTTGTAAAAGCAATATATAATTTTATCTGTTAAATTTTTATGCATCATAATATATCTGTGTTAATCTGTTAAATCCGTGTTATCCGTGTGCTAAACGCCATACAAATCGGTAAAAATCTCAACTCTTTTTGTTAATTTTTTATTGTTAAATTTACTTAAATACAATTCTAATTTTCCGATATTCAACTCGTTACACACAAAATCCTCATCAAAACGCAGATTTCATTTTGTTTCTGTTTTTCTGCAAAAATAGTGATTTATGGGAATAAAATGCAAAGGTATAAATAAATTTTTTTTATTTGTATTTTTAAAACTTGATTTGGCATAATAATATATTCCAAAAAAGTTAGATAAAAAAACCTTATCAGGTCATAGTTATTTAAAAAATGTTTAATTTCCTTTGGAAAAATTCCTTACCTTTGCAAACTTTTTTTGGTACTTCAAAAAAAATAATGAAACCAAATGCGAACATAACCGAATTAGGGACTGAAAAAATAAGCACTTTGCTGCTTCAATACGCTGTTCCTGCGATTATTGCAATGACCGCCGCTTCGTTGTACAATATTACCGACAGCATTTTTATCGGACACGGAGTTGGCAAAGATGCGATTTCGGGGCTTGTGCCGACTTTCCCGTTAATTAATCTTGCGGCTGCTTTTGGGGCTATGGTTGGCATTGGTGCATCGACTTTGCTGTCAATTCGGATGGGGCAAAAGGATTACGATTCGGCAAATAAAATTTTGGGTAATGTGGTGGTTCTCAATCTGATAACAGGCGCAAGTTTTGCTCTGATTTTCTATTTTGCGCTCGACCCTTTTTTGATATTTTTTGGCGCAAGCGAAAAAACTTTGCCTTACGCTCGCGATTTTATGCAAATTATTTTGCTTGGTAATATTGTCAGCCACGTTTATTACGGACTTAACGCCGTTTTGAGAGCATCGGGGCAGCCCGAAAAATCGATGTACGCAACTTTGATGACAGTCGGTATTAATCTGATTCTCAATCCTTTATTTATTTTTGGTTTTAAATGGGGAATACGCGGAAGTGCGCTGGCAACGGTTATTTCTCAATGTGTAATGCTTGCGTGGCAATACAGTTTATTTAACAAAA
>Ga0209629_10000516_pt1 | contig 21295 bp, 15 predicted proteins | sample TergutCu122P5_FD_187286 | JGI IMG/M metagenome (GOLD analysis project Ga0209629, IMG submission 187286) | Cubitermes ugandensis P5 segment gut microbial communities from Kakamega Forest, Kenya - Cu122 P5 (SPAdes) (version 2) | ecosystem: Host-associated > Arthropoda: Insects > Digestive system...
CGCGTACCGCGCGGATACAGGCGACAGAGCAGGCATTGCCCGCGCCGGATCCGCGGGGAAATCAAAAAATTTTATATGCGGCAAAGAACAAACAGCAAAGAATAAGCGGCAAAGAGCAAACAACAAAGAATGAGCAACACAAAAAGTTTGCGTCCTGTCCGGACGCGGCCCCAAAACCGCCGGATGCCGGCCAAAGCTCCGCGGAGCCCGGATATGAGCTCAGTCACTGAGACTTTTCGGGCCCCGCGGACGCCGAAGCCGCCAGACGGCGATAACGCGGACACGGACGGAAGGGAATTGCAGATTACTGGCAAAGGTTAATTGCGAGTCGAGTTGAGAAATTTCAACACGTAACAGCGCGTACCGCGCGGATACAGGCGACAGAGCAGGCATTGCCCGCGCCGGATCCGCGGGGAAATCAAAAAATTTTATATGCGGCAAAGAACAAACAGCAAAAAAATAAGCGGCGAAGAGCAAACAACAAAGAATGAGCAACACAAAAAGTTTGCGTCCTGTCCGGACGCGGCCCCAAAACCGCCGGCTGCCGGCCAAAGCTCCGCGGAGCCCGGATATGAGCTCAGTCACTGAGCCTTTTCAGGCCCCGCGGACGCCGAAGCCGCCAGGCGGCGATAACGCGGACACGGACGACATGGATGCGCAAGGTTAATTTCAAGATGAGCTGCGAAATTGCAACACCGGTAACAAGTACCGCGCGGATACAGACGACAGGGCAGGCATTGCCCGCGCCGGATCCGCCGGGAAAACCAAGAAGTGTTCCGGTAATTGTACGTTTACCATGGTCATGAACAGACGCAGATATGAAAGAGACCGCCGCAGACCTTCTAAAAGGCTGGGCGGTCTCTTTAATTTATACCGGAGTGCGAAAACATTAGCCTCCTCTGTCCACGTCGTCGGCAAATGTTTTCTGCATCCGGTATAAGCAATCAGCCGAGCTGGGACGGGTGTTTTGCGAAAAAATCCACGCGAGGCTCCAGGAACTTGAAAAAATGAGCGCCGTCCATAAAAAACCGCAACGGTTCGTTTATATACGCCCAATCCCACAGCCGCTCGTCAAAGCGCAAATACTCCCGCACCATCTCCGTGCCGTTGGGGGCAAAGGGATGCAGAAGCGTCGCGGCCACGCGCACCACGTGAAAAGTGTCGGCGAGTATTTGAGCGCGGAGCTCCCCGTCATTTGCGCTTTCCGCCTCCTTTGACTTTTCCGCCCACGATTTATTGGCCTCCCGCAAATACACGTCTATTAAGTCGATAACATGTGAAAATTCAAATCTGTACATCGCCCACTCGTATTCGGATATCATCTCGTCCGACGCTCGCTTAGTCTCTTCGCCGACGCGGCAATCGGGCAGTTTGCCGTCAAAATACTTCTGCATGGTATAAAAACACGAGCGGATGAGGCGGTTAAAGACATTTGTGAGGATGTTGCCCTCGGCAAGCGTCGCGTCAAACCCGGTTTGATTTTCCAGCAAAGCCTTTGGGTTAAAGCTGACGCTGTTGCTCTGGAGCGCCATATGGGCGAAGTGCATCCGAAGCTGCTCCGCCGTATAAAAGTCCAGCAGTTCCATCGCCTTGGGCGGCCTGACCGCGCCGCTGCTGCTCGCCTTTTTGTTCCCGAAAAAGGCGTGCCTGTTCGGGATAATTGTGGGCAAACCGGCTTCCGCATCCCGGCCCGCGATTTGGCCAAGCGCCATAAACAGGCCCATTTCCGCGAGCGCGTAAAAATAGATATTGTCCTCGCCGATAAACTGGTAGACATGCGCGTCGGGGTCGTGCCACCATTTTTCCCACGGCTCCGCGTCCTTCAGATATGTCCTGGTAAAGGAGATCGGCGCCCAGAGAGACTCCGGCCACACCCAAAACGTCCGGCCCCCGACGCCGTCTTTGTCGGGGACCGATATTCCCCATTTCACGTTGCCCGACAGGCGCAGCGGGACCAATGCCGTGCACGTCCTGAAACGTATCTTGCGCTCGCGCAGTATGTCGCAGGCGCGCTCCCTGTCTTCTAATATTTTGAACGTCAGCGTCGCCGATTTGTTTTCTTCGTTAATGTCGGCGGCATGGGGCGGCATCCCGGCGCACGCCTTCCGCAGGCCGTCCATATCCTCGGTTTTAATATAAATCGCCGGGTCTCTTAGAAATTCGTCTACTGTGGACAGCAATATCCGGCGGCTGATACCCTCGTCTCTCAAATGATGCTGGCGCAGTTTCAAAGCGTCCGAAAAACGCTCCAGATCAAAATACCAGTTCTTCACGGCTTTCAGCGATGGTTGCGTGCCCGTCGTGGCGGCGACGGGGTCTATCAGCTCGCCCGGGCTGTATTGATGGCCGAGAGAGCACTCGTCGGCATAGGCTTTCTCGGACCTGCAATTCGCGATCGGGCAGCGTCCCTCGACCTGCCTGCCGTTTAAGAAGGTCTGGGATTCCTCGTCGAAGAACTGCATGACTTCATCTATATGCAGATACCCGTTTTTATAGAGCGAATCGAATATATCGGCCGACATTCCGGCATGGATATCCTTTGCCTCGCCGAGCGCGGACGCCGCGAATAAGTTCAGGCTGATCCCGTACGCGTCGAGCGTTTCCTTCTGCGTCTCGTGATTTTTCCTGAGAAAATCCTCTATCGTCCCGGCGAAACCGCTTTCCCGTGCCTCCTGAAATTTAACTTCGATCCCCGCGCCGTAACAATCCGTGCCCGATATGAAGATGACGTTCTCCCCGCCTATCCTGTCCCGCAGGAAACGCGCGTATATGTCCGCGTGGACGAACATGCCGCCCACATGCCCGAAATGCAGCTGCTTGTCGCCGTAGGGCATTCCTCCGGTCACGACGGCGCGCCGCGGAAAAACCGGCCTGGATTTTTCGCTTGTGCTCATGAGCATACCTCTTATCAAATTTTGATTGGAATTGTGTTATTTTAGCACAGTTTCAAAGAAAATCAAGACGAGCGAAGCGAAGGATCTTTCGCGAAAATTTGCCGCGCCCATTCCGCGCACCCGCTCTTTACTTTTTACGGGACAGTGGTACGATATAGCGCATAACAACAATTCATATTCAATCAAAGGAGCTGTGAGCATGGGTAAAAAATTGCGGATCGGCGTCATAGGGACGGGAGGCATCGCCCATCCTCACGCGCGCGGATATATGAGCCATGCGGACGCGGAAATCGTCGGCGCGGCGGACATCGTGCCGGGCAAGGCGCGGGCTTTTCTGGACGAATTCGGCCTCGCCGGCGCAAAGGCCTTTGACAGCGCCGAGGAACTGATCCGAAACGTGGAGATGGACGGGGTCAGCGTCTGCACGTACAACACGACCCACGCGGAGTGCGCGATCGCCGCGCTGGAGGCCGGCATACACGTGCTGTGCGAAAAGCCGATGTCGTTTACGGTGGCGGAGGCCGCCGACATGGTGCGCGCCTCGCGCAGGGCAAAGAAAATACTCACCATCGGCTTTCAGCCGCGGTACGACCGAATGCGCCGGAAAGTGGACGAGCTTATCGGTTCCGGCGCGCTGGGCAAGGTATATTACATACAGAGCGGGGGCGGACGCCGCCGCGGCATACCCGGCGGCACGTTCGTGGACAAGGCGAAGGCCGGGTACGGCTGCCTCGGCGACATCGGGTGCTATTCCATAGACGAATGCCTGCACGCCGTGAAGTATCCCAGGCCTTTGACCGTCTCCGCCGTCGCCACGGACTATTTTGGCAAGAACCCCAAATATTGGCCCGGCGCGGACGATTTTGACGTGGACGATTTTTCCGTGGCGCTCGTCCGGATGGAAAACGACGTGACGTTCGTGTTCAAGCAGTCGTGGGCCATGCACGCGGATTCGCTGGGGGACACCCTATGGCTCGGCACGGAGGGCGCGGTCAAGATAAAAAACGGTTATGACGCGGGCAGCGCGCCGTCCCGCGTCATGTACTACACGGACGTGAACGGCATGAACGTGGACAGCTTCGTGCTTCCCAGCGTTCCGTTTGACTCGACCTGGGAACCCAGATACTCCGACATGTTCGACATGAAGGTCTGGGATTTCTGCGACGCCATTATCGAAGGCCGCCCCGCGCCCGTTCCGGGGGAGGAGATATTGTACAACCAGGCCATATGCGACGGCATATATCGCTCGTCCAAACTGAAAAAGGAAGTGGAGATAGAGATACCGGATATATCCGTTTAACAATGTCCGTGAATACGGCTTTTCAGATAATTTTGCACAGCTCCCTGAATTCCCCGCCGTCGGGCAGGATCCGCCGCCGCCCGTCGGGCAGAACGACTTCGCAGGGGACGCCGATAGGCGCTCCGCCCCAAAGCCTGACTTCGCTCCCCTCCCGCTCCCAGGCGACCTCGACGCCGCCCGCCGGCGTCGCGACAGTCCCGGAACAGCTGTCGGCGATCCCGAAGAACGGGCATATCTCGATCCGGCTCCAGCCCGGTTTCGCCGGGCGCACGCCCAGGAGCGAGCGCGGGAACTCGTAGAGCGGGAACGCGCCCCAGGCGTGGCATTCGCTGCGCACATCGTAATCCCTCTCCGGGACGGTGGTCGCGTTCAGTTTGACGAAATCGGTCAGCCGGTCAAAGAAGACCGACGCGCGGCCGTACATGCCGGCTTTCTCCAGCGCGCGCATGATGTAAAACATCCAGGGGAAGGAAGCCTTTAGAAGGCCCGGTTCCTCCATCGTTTTTGCCATGAGCGCCGCGTCGTCCTTTGCCAGGCCTGCCAGCACCGCCAGCGTCTGGGCGTGCTGGCCGTACTCGCTGACGCCTGGCCCCTCGCGGTACAGTCCGGCGGCCTCGTCCCAGCAATATTTTTGCACGCCGGCCAGGACGGCTTCGGCTTCGGCGTCATAGGCCGCCGCGGCGTCGTTCCTTCCGGTCAGGCGGTTCAGCCGCGCCGCCGCGCGAAGCGCCAAAGCGTACGTCAGGTTGGTCGTGGCGGAAGGCCCGACGGTCGAGGCGTATGAAACGCCGTACCTGTCCTCCCATTGCTCGACCCAGTCGGTGAACTGCCAGTAATCCGTGCGCCCGACGAGCCCCGTCTCGCCGGTATGCCGCGAGAACCAGCCGAGCACGCTGTCCACCGTCGGCCGGTAGCGGAGGGGGACGGAGGCGTCGCCGGTCTGCCGGTAATAGTCCTCCAGCATGAATATCCAGTGCAGCGCGAAAACCGGGATGACCTGCGTGACCTGACACGGGTAGCGGGACTGCAAAATCCCCTCCGGCAACAGCGAGGCGTGAAAATCCCCGATCGTGCGAAGAGCCATGCGGGTGTCGCCGCTCAGCGCGTACGTGAACAGCATCTGCAGGCGCGTGTCCATCGTATACTGGAGCTGCTCGTAGTATGGGCAGTCCTCGTATGTCTCGTGCAGGCAGCGTTTCTGCGTCCGCACGCTGATCTCCCAGAGCTTTTCGAGGGCAGGGTCCGACGAGCGGAAAGTCGTTTTTACCTCCAGCGGATAGCCTGTCTCGACGAGAGCGGGTTTGCCGACGGTCAGCGGCGCGCCGGCGGTCTGAACCTCCACGCGCAGGAACCGGAAGCTCCGGAACCAGAACGGCGAATATGTATCTTTGCCTCCGTAAGGACGGTAGACGTCCTCGTGGCCGGCCAGGCGGCGGTTTACGCAGTCGGCCCGGTCGCTTTTGTCGGTCGGGCTGTCGCCGGTGTAGCACTCGGCGTAGCGGATTATAACCTCCGCGCCTTGCCCGCCTGTCATCGGCAGAGAGACGTAGGCCGTGGTCAGCTCGCCGGCGTCCAGCTCGGCGGCGGCGCGGGTATATGGCGGGATGACTGCCGGACCGCCCTCAAAGGTGAAAGGCTCCGCGTCATCCGCGCGAAGCGGCATTTCGCCCCGGAATTCCGCAGGCGTCTCATAGAGCGGCGGAATCGGCCGGGGCAGCAGCGGAAACGGCATTATGCCGCCGGTGCCGTTCGGACGGACAGGCCAGCGTATATCCGCCAAGGCCCAATCGCCGCCGGGAACGCCCGTTTCGGCCCAGCCGCCCGGAAGTCCCGCGCCGTCGACGACCTCCATGCCGCCCATCCACAGGCTGAGCGAGGGGGTTTTCCACTCCGTCGCGCCGTCCAGGCAGACGGTCCAGGGCGTGCCGCCAGTGGAGACGCTTTCCCCGGGCCGGCCGCCGCCGTCCGTTATCCCGCCGCCGACGATCAGGCACGGCCCGGCCGCGCTCCCGAAGACGAACTGAGGCCCGACCCCGTCGCCGCGTTCGTCCGGAATCGCGTCGTACGGCGGATAACAGACGACCTTGACGGCGATCACGTTGCCGCCCGGCTTAAGGTATCGGCTGACGTCCAGAGTCTCGTAGAAATGCCGGAAGCGGTCGCCCTTGCACGGGCCGGACAGCAAAGAAGCGCCGTTCACGTAAAGACGGTAGCGCGTGGAAGCGCTGACGCAAAGCGTCAGCCGCGCGCCTTCGCCGTCCAGCGTGAACTCGCGCCGGAAATACGCGGCCCGCGTTTTCAGCCGGCCGTCCCAGACTCGCCGTTGCTTTTCATACAGAACGGCGGGCACGCCTATCCATGAACTGTCGCAAAAATCCTCGTAAGCGTCCATATATAACAACCTTTCGAAACTATTCTCATTCCCCGTACTCCCACAGCAGCAGCATATACACGCTCGCCGTCCAGGTGTACCCAGGCGCGCAAAGCCCCTTCCCCGTCAGCGCGTCGAAGTTTTCGTAGTTGCCCTTGGCCGTGCGGCTCGCCATGCGGAGGAAGCGTTTGGCTATATCTTTCGCCAGTTCTCCGTAGCCTGCCCGGTTAAGCCCGTCCACGACCAGGTACGTGCTGGGCGCCCAGATGGGCCCCCGCCAATACCCGTTCCGGTCATAATAGGGGCTGGAGGGGCTTTCCGTGGCCAGGCCGTGCTCCGTAAGGAAGTCCTTTTTCAGGATGGCAACGAGCTTGGCCATTTTATCGGCGTCGAGCAGCTCGCCCAGCACAATGGCCTGAAGCGGCAGCATGGAGGTGGGCTCTTTTTCGTACTCGTGGGTATGGCTTTTCCTGGCGACGAACCGCTCCCCGTCCCAGCTGTGCTCGATAAGCCGCCCCAAAAGCCCGTCGCTTCGCTCCGTCCACCGGCTTTGCGCCTCTTTCTCGTTCAGCTCCCCGTATATCCTGGCTATCGCGCGCATTTGCAGGATCAGGTAGGCCGAAAGGTCCGGCGTCTCCATGAAGTGCGCCATGTCGAAAACGGTGGCGTTGTCCCAGCCGCTGTCGCAGCCCTGGGGATAGTCCGGCACGCCGTCCCCGTCGCAGTCGCGGTAGTTCATCCACCAGTCCGTCTGCTTTTCGAGATAGACGGCCGTCTTTCGCAGAATCCCCTCCGGGAAACAGAACCTGTCCATCAGCCTGCCGAAGGTCCAGCCGTGTATCGGCGGCTTTGTGATTCCCCAGGGCACCTCTCCGTTCGGGTTAAGGTTGTCCGGCAGCGCGCCCGTCGGGGCCTGATGAAGGAACGGCAACTCGAACTGGTCATAAGCCGTCCCCATCCCCGCCGGGATCATCGCCAGCGCGTTGAAGCAGTGATCCCACGACCAGACCGAGCTCATTATCTTTTTGGACATTATCATCGCGTCGTGGCCGTAGTTCCCGTCGGCGCGGACGAAGCTCGACCAGAGGTTGTACCAGGTCAGCGTCGCGAATTCGCGCTCTTCTCCCGTCGCTTTCGGCATTATAGCCAGGAACGCCTCCCATTCCCGCCGGATCGCTTCCTTTTCCGAAGCCGGGTCGACAGGCAAACGGATCTCCCTGGCTTCCGTCTCCGACATCGTCAGGACAGCCAGAACGCCGCCGTCGCTCTTATCGCGGGTCACGCGCAGGTTGCTGCGCAGATCCATCGAGGGGTTGGAAAAGTAGGCGGTCAGAGGCCCGGAGAGGACTCCTTCGCCCTTGACCACCGTGAAAAGCGAATAAAGCCTGTGAGGAACGGAAATGACCTTGAAACGCCCCGGCCCCTCCGGCGCGCCGTAGGCGGTCTGGTTCCAGACGCCGCCCTCGCTCAGGTGCTCGAAGAAAAGATCCAGGCCGTGGCTTTCAAACACCAATGTCGTGTAGTCCCGGACGTAAATTTCCGCGTATCCGTCGGGGGTGTCTATGACCGCCATATGCGGCAACGCCGTGACGGTGAACTCCGGCCTTTCGCCGTCCTTTTCGGGGACTAGGCGGTACTCGAAGCCCTCCCCGCCGACCCGCCGGACGTTGTGCAGGATGATCTCCTTTTTTTCCCTGTCAGCGCTCACGGCCACGTAAGCGCCGTAACGGCTGAAAGGCGTGTCGCACACGTCGATGAACCTGTTTTCATTCCCACGGTTCTCCAATTAAGTACATCCCTTTCCTGTGTAAAAGGCTTAATCATATCTTGCCAAGCGCGTACAGGAAAGCGCCGAGCTGGGCCTGAACCCCTCTGTATTCGGTTATCTCCTTGTGGTGCTCGATGCTTAACGCGCCGGCGTAGCCGGAGGCCAGCACCCCGGGCAGCCAGTTTTCCGTGGAGGTCGCGTGCTCGTAGTCGATATGGGTGTGAACGGCCATGGCGGCCGCCTCGGCGTCGTTGCCGTCCTTGGTCTGCCCGTCTTCCAGGTTCCAGTTGCCCATGTGCAAAAGCATCCCGTAGTTCGGCGAGTTTATGTCCTTAAACAGCCTTTTCTGCATACTTAGCCGCCTGGAGGCTCCCCAGTGGTTTTCCGGCCCGATGACAAAGCCCGCTTCGCCGCCGCGTTTCGCGTAGGCCGCATACTTTTTGCAAACCGCCTCGTACTGTTCCTCCGTGGCGTCGTCCTCCGGTACGCCGACGTCCATGCGCACGGTCCGCGCGCCCAGAATTTCGGCCGCTTCCATGAACTTCTGCGCGTTGTCGTCGCACTTTTTCCCGTAGTCCGGGTCGGCGCACCAGATGTTGCACCAGTCGCAGCACAGGTTGGCCAGCGTCAGGCCCCTGTCGTCCATGGCCGCGCGTATTTTCCTGAAGTCGTCTTTGCCTGCCTCGAGCACGAAGCCGTTCCAGATGTCGGCGTCGGACAGGTGATAGCGGTACGCCAGGCTCTCCAGGTAGCCGTAGACGTCGATCATCCCGGCCTCCAGCAGCTTGTGGAAGGAATAGGAAGCCAGTGAAATCCTGTTTGGGACCATACGGACACTCCTCTGTTATATTTATACGAATCTCGTATTGTCATAATTATACGGATATTATTGTGAATTACAACCTAAAAATGTTGTTTCCGCCAACCGCTTGTGTTATATTATCCGAAAATGGAACGAGGAGGTCTGCATATGAGTCTGAAACCCAGAAAAGACGCCAAATACGCCGTCGTCGCGCCGTCGAGCATGGGCGTACGGATCTGTCCGCTAAACGGCGCGCCGGTCCAGTCGAGCGAAATGTTCTTTTTACAGGCGACGAGCGCGGAGACGAACGTGCTCAGCGTTTCCTCGTATCTCGGCCTCAGGGCGAAAGTCCTGACGGCTTTTGTGAAGGACAGCCCCATCGCCGCGCTGATCAAAAACAATCTGCGGAGCCGCAATATCGAATTCGAGGGGCCGGAAGTCCCCCAGGGCGGGCCCTGGGGCTACAGGCACCAGTTCAACATCGGCGACTCCGGGTTCGGCGCGCGCGGGCCGCGCGTCCACAACGACCGGGCGGGCGAGGTCGGGCGGACGCTTTGCGCGAAGGATTTCGACCTGGAGCGCCTGTTCGGCGCGGAGGGGGTCGGCATTTTGCACGTTTCGGGGCTTATCGCCGCGCTTTCGCCCGAAACGGGCGCGTTTTGCGCAGACCTCGCCGACGCGGCGAAAAAGCATGGCGCCTTGGTGTCGTTTGATCTGAATTACCGCAAGTCCTTTTGGGACGGCCGCGAAAAAGAGCTTTCCGGGATGTTTTCGCGGATCGCGTCCAACGCGGACATCCTCGCCGGCAACGAGGAGGATTTTCAGCTCGCGCTTGGGATCGAGGGCCCGGAGTCCGGCGGCAAAGGGCTTGCCGGCAAGACCGACAGCTTCAAAGGCATGATCGGAAACGTGAAAAAGGCGTACCCGAACGCCTCGGTCTTCGCGACGACGCTCCGCGAGGTCATCGACGCCAACCGCCATCTATGGGGCGCGCTGATGCTGGAAGGCGGCGACTGGCACTCCGCCGAACCGCGCGAGATCGGCGTGCTGGACAGGATCGGCGGCGGCGACAGCTTTGTCGGCGGGCTGCTCTATGGTATACTCAAAGGCTGGGAACCGGAAAAATGGCTGCAATTCGGCTGGGCTTGCGGCGCGCTGGCGGTCACGATGATGACCGATTACGCCCAGCCCGCGGACGAGGAGCAGATATGGAGCGTCTGGCAGGGCAACGCGCGGGTAAGACGCTGAGATACCCGATTGTGAAAACATTTACCGGCGACTGGAGGTTTAAGTTTTCGCAATCAGGCAGAATTCAAACCGGGGAGTGAAAGGATGAAAAAAGCGGATATCGGGCTGATCGGGCTCGCCGTCATGGGCGAGAACCTGGCCCTCAACATGGAAAGCAAGGGTTATACGGTCGCCGTGTACAACCGGACGGCGGAACGGGTGACGGACTTTATCGGCGGCCGCGCGGCTGGGAAAAACATCGTCGGGACGAACAGCCTGCGGGAACTCGCTGACGCGCTGGAAAAGCCGCGGAAAATCATGCTGATGGTCAAGGCCGGGCAGCCGGTCGACGATCTCATCGGGCTGCTCGTCCCGTATCTCGACGGCGGCGACGTCATAATCGACGGCGGCAACTCCCATTTCCCGGATACGGCCAGACGCACGGCCTATCTGGAGGGAAAGGGACTGCTCTATGTCGGGACGGGCGTTTCCGGCGGAGAGGAGGGCGCTTTGCTCGGCCCGAGCATAATGCCGGGCGGGTCGCCGGCGGCGTGGCCTCACGTGAAGCCGATCTTCCAGGCGATAGCGGCGAAAGGGCCGGACGGCAGCCCCTGCTGCGACTGGGTGGGCGAGGGCGGCGCGGGGCATTTCGTGAAAATGACGCATAACGGCATCGAATACGGCGACATGCAGCTCATCTGCGAGGCCTATCATCTGATGCGCGCCGTTGCGGGCATGTCCGCCGGAGAGATGCACGAGGTCTTTAAGGAATGGAACAGGGGCCCCCTGGACAGCTACCTCGTCGAGATCACGCGGGACATACTGGCTGTCGGGGACGAGGACGGCTCGCCGCTTGTCGACAACATCCTGGACGCGGCGGGCCAGAAGGGCACGGGGAAATGGACCGTCATTTCGGCGCTGGACGAGGGCGCGCCGCTGACCTTGATAGGCGAGGCGGTTTTCTCGCGCTGCCTTTCCGCCGCGAAGGACGAGCGGGTCGCGGCGTCCAAACTGCTCAAAGGCCCGCCGGCCGCGTTTGACGGCGATAAAAAGGCTTTTATCGGCAACATAGAAAAAGCGCTTTACGCGTCCAAGATCGTGTCTTACGCGCAGGGCTATTCCCTTATGAAAGAAGCGGCCAAAACATACGGGTGGAACCTCAACTACGGCGGGATAGCGCTGATGTGGCGGGGCGGGTGCATCATACGCTCGGCGTTCCTGGGTAAAATCAAAGAGGCGTTCGACGAGGATCCCGGCATAACCAATCTGATGCTCGCGCCGTTCTTCAGGGAAAAGCTGAAACAGGCGCAGGAGGGCTGGCGCGAGGTCTGCGCGAAGGCGGCGCTTTGCGGCGTGCCCGTGCCGGCGTTTTCGTCGGCGCTTAACTATTACGACGGGTACAGGAGCGCGTGGCTGCCGGCGAACCTGCTGCAGGCGCAGAGGGACTATTTCGGGGCGCATACCTACGAGCGCGTTGACAGGCCGCGCGGCGAATTTTTCCATACCAACTGGACGGGCCGCGGGGGGACGACCTCCTCTACGGCGTACAATGTCTGACGGGGGAGGAATAACTGTGCGGGAGCAAAGCATCATTTCCGATGATCCGCGAGGCATAAGCGAGACGGAATTGCGGGACGCCGTTGTCAGGACGCTCGAGGGGTTTGACAAACCGCTCAAAAAGGTACTGCTGATACCTCCGGACTATACGCGGCTGCATTCCGGCGCGGGCGCGATCACGGCCCTGTATTACGGATTGCTGAAGGACGGCTGCCGGGTGGACATACTGCCGGCGCTGGGCACGCACGACCCGATGACCGAAGAGGAGTGCAGGGCGTTCTTCGGGGACGGCGTCCCCTTTTCCGTTTTTATCAGGCACGACTGGCGCCGCGGCGTGGTCAGGCTGGGCGAAGTCCCCGGCGCTTTTGTGCGGGAGGCCTCCGAGGGCCTGATGGACGAACCGATCGCCGTGGAGCTGAACAGGCTGATAATCGAGGGGAACTATGACCTTATCGTGTCCGTCGGCCAGGTCGTGCCCCACGAGGTGGCCGGCATGGCCAATTACTCCAAAAACCTGTTCGTCGGCTGCGGCGGGAGCAACATGATCAATTCCTCTCACATGCTCGGGGCTTTTTACGGCCTGGAGCGGATAATGGGCCGCGACCGCTCGCCGGTCAGGCGCGTGTTCGATTACGCGGAAGAGCGTTTTATCCGAGACCTGCCGCTTTTGTACGTGATGACGGTGACTTCCTGCACGGACGGCAAAGTGAACATACACGGGCTTTTCACGGGCAGGAGCCGGAAACGGTTCGAGGAAGCCGTCGCCCTCAGCCGGAAGCGCAACCTGATTTTTGTGGACAGGCCGATCCGGAAAGCGGTCGTGTTTCTGGATGAAAAGGAGTTCAAAAGCGCCTGGCTGGGGAACAAGGCGATATATCGCACGCGGATGGCGATCGCGGACGGCGGGGAGCTTGTCGTGATAGCCCCGGGAGTCCGGAAATTCGGCGAGGACGGCGATAACGACGCGCTGATCAGAAAATACGGATATGCCGGCCGGGAAAACATCCTGAAGCTGACCAAGGAGAACCGGGACCTGCGCGACAACCTGTCCGTGGCGGCGCATTTGATCCACGGCTCCCCCGACGGGCGTTTTACCGTCACCTACGCCGCGGGCAGGCTGACGAAAGAGGAGGTCGAATCCGTCTTTTTCAAATACACGCGAACGGAGGACGCGCTCGCGGAATACGACTGCGCGGCGCTCAAGCCCGGCTTTAACACGGTAAACGGCGAGGAAATCTTTTATGTAGGCAATCCGGCGCTGGGTTTGTGGGCGGACAGAAATAAATTTCCGGAATCATGATCTATATCCGGATACTTCTCATCGCCTCCGCCGCTCTGCCCCGCGCTTCCCCGACAGTTCTCCCAACGGCCGTCAGATGCCCCATCTTGCGGTTGCGGGCGGAACGCTCCTTCCCGTAGACGTGGAGGGACACCCCCGGCACGGCCAGGGCGGCCTCCGCCCCGTAAAGCGGCGCCGGGACGGCCGTTCCGTTTATGCGGTTTTGCCCGCCCGCGCTTCCCGGGCCCTCTGTCTCGCCGGAACCCAGTATATTCTCCATGACCGCCGCGCCGACCGTCATCTCCGGGCTGCCCAGCGGCAGGCCGGCCACCGCGCGGATGTGGTTGGCGAACTGGCTCGTCACGCAGCTTTCGATGGTATAGTGGCCGGAGTTATGCGGCCGCGGGGCCACCTCGTTCACCAAAACCTCGTCCCCGCATACGAACATCTCCACGCCGAACATCCCTACGCCTCCAAAAACCCGCATGACCTTCCCGGCTATCTCGGACGCGGAACGCGCCGCCTTTTCGCTGATCGGCGCGGGCACGGTCGACCGGCGGAGGATGCTCTCCCTGTGCTCGTTCATGCCGACAGGATAGACGGCGACGCTCCCGTCCAGGCCCCTGCACGCCAGCACGGAGACTTCCATGTCGAAATTTATCCATTTTTCCGCGAAAAAATCCCCGCGGCCCAGCGAGGCCGCAGCCTCCCCGGCCTCCCCTGCGCTTCCGGCGACCGCGTTCCCCTTGCCGTCGTAGCCGCCGCGCCTGGCCTTGAGGATCAGCGGCCAGCCCCACTTTTCGCCCAGAACGCGGACGTCCGCGGCGCTCCCGCAACAGGCGAACTCCGGCACGGGTATGCCTCCCTCTTTTAGGGCTTGTTTTTGCAGGAACTTATCCTGTATAATCAGTAGGCTCGAGGCGGTCGGATAGACGCGCTTCCCGCGGCGCTCGAGTTCCAGCAGCGCGCCGGCGTCGATATCCTCGAATTCGTAGGTTATAACGTCGCACTTTTCAGCCAGCGCGGCAATGGCCTCCCTGTCATCAAAGGCGGCGACGATATGTTCGTCGCATATGCCGTGGCACGGGCAGCCGGGCGTCGGGTCTAGGACAACAACGCGGAAGCTCAGTTTCCTGGCCTCCAGGATCATCATTTTGCCCAGCTGGCCGCCGCCGATTATGCCGATTCTCTGGGACAACGGGTTCGGATTGGCCGGAGGGTTATTCATAAAAGGCTCCTTTGCGGGTAACCCCTTTTTGTCATGACAGTTTACAGAGGCTACCATATATCTTTATTCTAGCAGACGCGTACAAAAATTGATAGTCAAAGCGAAAGGTTGAAATTTATGGGATTTCTCGACTATGTCAACGCCAGCCCGACAGCCTTCCACGCGGCGCAAAACGCCGCGCGGATCCTGTCGCGAGGCGGCTATTCGGAGCTTCGCGAAGGCAAAGGCTGGAAGCTCGAAAAAGGCGGAAAATACTATATGGTAAAGGACAACTCCGCCGTCGCGGCGTTCGCCGTCGGGGAGGATTTCGAGCCTGAAAACGGCGTCCGGATAATCGCGGCGCACACGGACTCCCCCGGGATCGCGATAAAGCCCGGCGCGAGCCTCTCCGAGGCCGCCTGCGTGAAGCTGAACACGGAGTGCTACGGCGGGCTGATTCTGCCCTCCTGGCTGGACAGGCCGCTGTCTCTGGCCGGGCTGGTCATGGTAAAGGACGGCGGGACGGGGGAAACGTCCGGACGCCTCGTCGACATCGGCCGGCCGCTGACGGTCATCCCGAACGTGGCGATCCACCTGAACAAGGAGCTAAACGAAGGCTATAAATACGACAAGCGGGAGATGAAGCCCGTTCTGGCGCTCGTCAGCGGCGAGATGGAAAGCGGCGGCCGCCTGGAGCGCCTGCTGCGCCGGGAGCTCGGCGGGGACGCCGAAATCCTGGACTTTGAGCTGTTCCTTTACGACTCCGAAAAGGGCTGTCTCTTCGGGGCGGACGACGAGTTCGTCTCGTCCGCGCGGCTCGACGACCTGTGGATGGTCTGGGCGGGGCTGGAGGCCCTGACGAACGGGGAGCTCTGCAAAAAAAACCTCAGCGTTCTGCTGTGCTTTGACAACGAGGAAATCGGGAGCGTCACGCCCGCGGGGGCGGGTTCGTTCTTCGCGCGGAACGCCCTGGAGCGGTTCGCATCGGCGTTTTCCCGCGACGGGGAGCGGGACGCGTTCTTCCGCATGTGCGCGAACGGCACGGCGATTTCCGCCGACCTGACCCACGCGCTGCACCCGAACAGCCCCGGCCTTCACGACGAGGCGGTCCGCCCGGTCCTGGGCGGAGGCCCAGTCGTCAAGCTCTCCGCCAACCGGAAGTACGCCACGGGCGCGCCCGCGGCGGCGATGTTCCGGGACGTCTGCAAAAACGCCGGCGTTCCCTGCCAGACTTTCGTCTACCGTTCGGACATGCCGGGCGGGACGACGCTCGGGCCGCTTCTCGCTAGCGCGCTGGTGATGCCGACGGCGGACGTGGGCGCACCGGTCCTGGGGATGCACTCGATCAGGGAGACCGGGGCGGTCAGGGACGGGGAATGGATGGCGGAGGCGTTTAAGGGGTTCTACGAGCAATACTGAATGCCCTCGGAAACTATTTATTGCCAACCATGTAGGGGCGCGCATTGCGCGTCCGCGGAAGGCCGCATTTTATTACAATAATAACCAATGACTGTCATTCTGAGGCGAAGCCGAAGAATCTCAGATCCTTCGCTTCGCTCAGGATGACTGCCGTTCATTTTTGCACGACGTTTACATTTTATAGCATATCGTTCCAGTTTTGCACGACTTTTACATTTTATAGCATACTGGGGGGACTATAGGGATGAATCCGGTATTTAAGCCTGTGCTTTTTTTTGATTATCATATACGGCGCACAATCGTCATCCGGCGCAAATAATTAACCAAGGAGCCTTTTATGCTCGACGTCGCACTTCTGGGCACCGGCGGAATGATGCCCCTGCCGAACCGCTTCCTGACCTCCCTGATCTGCCGGCTGAACGGGCGGCTTCTGGTTATCGACTCCGGCGAGAGCACCCAGGTCTCGATGAAGCTGTTGGGCTGGGGCTTTAAGGATATCGACGCAATATGCTTCACGCACTTCCACGCCGACCATATCTCCGGCCTGCCGGGGCTCCTGCTGTCGATCGGCAACTCATGCAGGGAGGAACCGCTGCTGCTCGTCGGCCCGCCGGGGCTCGGCGAGGTCGTGCGCTGCCTGAGGGTCATCGCGCCGGAACTCCCCTACCCCGTCGAGATCATGGAGCTCCCGTACAAAAAGGGCCTGATCCACGAGGAGGTGCGGGCCGGCGGCTTTTTGATCGGCGCGTGCCCGCTCGACCACAGGATGCCGTGCTTCGGCTACCGCGTCGTCCTGAAACGGGCCGGGAAGTTCGACGTGGAGAAAGCCCGGGCGAACGGGGTGCCGCTGAAGGTCTGGTCGCGGCTGCAAAAAACGGGCGCCGCCGAATGCGACGGCGCGGCGTACACCGCGGACATGGTCATGGGCCCGCCCAGGAAGCCGCTGAAACTGGCCTACTGCACCGACACGAGGCCAGTGCCGTGGCTTCCCGGCTTCGTCCGGGGAAGCGACCTGTTCGTCTGCGAGGGGATGTACGGAGACGATTCTTTTCTCGAAAACGCGGCCGACAAAATGCACATGGTCTTCGGCGAGGCCGCCAAAATCGCGAGAGACGGCGAAGTCAACGAGCTCTGGCTGACGCATTTCAGCCCGGCTATGCCCGACCCCGGCAACTTCATCGACTTCGCCAGGCGGATATTCAAAAACTCCCGGACGGGGTACGACAGGATGCAGAAGACGCTGAGGTTCGAGGACGAGGAAGAGGAAGAAGCGGCTTTGGAAAGCGTGGATTAATGTATCAGCGAGCACCCTCGGAAACCATTTATTGCCATCCGCGTAGGGGCGCGCATTGCGCGTCCGCGGACGGCCAATGGCCGCCCCTACATGGGGTACGTTAAATTGGTTGTATATTTATAACCCTGTATTCATGCGGGTTTGGAGTTTCCGAGGTTACTCTCAGCCATAAAGGAGGAACCCTTTTGAGCGACATAGTTCTAAAGACCCGCGAGCTCTGCAAGAGCTTCGGCGGGAGGCCGGCCGTCGACCGCGTCAGCATGGAGATCGGGCGCGGGCGCATCTACGGCTTTATCGGCAAAAACGGCGCCGGGAAGACCACGTTCATGAGGATGGTCTGTGGGCTCGCGGCTCCGAATTCCGGAGAGATCGAGCTGCTCGGGAAAACCGGGCGGGATCTGACCGCGGCCAGGCGCAGGATCGGCGGCGTCATCGAGACGCCGTCCCTGTACCCGAACATGACGGCCTATGAAAACATGGAGGCGCGCCGCCGCGAAGCGGGGTCCACTGCCGGAAAGGAACGTATCGCGCGGGCGCTGGCTTTGGCCGGAATCGCCGACACCGGCCGCAAAAAGGCCAGGGCCTTTTCCCTCGGCATGAAGCAGCGGCTCGGCCTGGCCCTGGCTCTGTTGGAGGAGCCGGAATTCCTGATCCTGGACGAACCGATCAACGGCCTCGACCCGACCGGCATAGCCGACGTGAGGGAGACGCTGAAGTCCTTGGCGCGCGAGAAAGGCGTCACGGTACTGATTTCGAGCCATATCCTATCGGAACTGCACCTGCTGGCGAACGACTACGGCATCATCCACAACGGCAGGCTGATTAAGCAGCTCACCGCCGACGAGCTGAAAAACGAGTGCCGCCGCTTCGTGTCCGTCGAGACGGACGACCCAATAAAGGCCGGCGAGGCGCTTAAAAGCATCGGCGTCGCCGATTTCGACGCCGCGGACGGCGGCGAGCTCCGCATCTACGACCAGGACGCCGATACGGCGAGGATCACCGCGGCCTTGGTATCCGCCGGCGCGGTTGTCCGCGGCGTTTCTTTGCAGGGCCAGGACCTGGAGCAATATTTCCTCGGCCTCATCGGCGAGGGCGGGCCGGCCTGGGCCGAAACGGACGACGCGCCGGGGCGGAGCGGCCCGCGGCTTGCGCGGCCCGGAAAGGGGGCGGGCGAATGAGAACGATTTCGGCCGAAAACTATAAACTCATAAAAAGCTCCATGTTAAAGATAATGTCGGTGATATGCGCGGCGGTCTGCGCTTTGGCGGGCTACGCCGTCTCCACCCTCTCCGGCGCCGCGATAAACACTCAGGGGCTTAACGACCAGGCGGCCCAAACCGTGGAGACCCTGAGCAATTTCAGCGGGTTTGCCGCCATGTTCTCGTTCACCCAGCTTTCGCAGATCATCACGATCCTCTGCGCGGTCTTCGCGGGGATGTATATCGTCTCCGAGTTCGACAGAGGCACAGTGCGCAACGCCCTGTCCACGGGGACGAGCCGGACGTCGTGGTTTCTCGGCAAGGTCTACTCCCAGTCCGTCGTGACCCTGTGGTTCACCGTTGAAACGGCCGTGATATTTATCCTGACGACGGCCGTTTTCCAGGGCTGGGGGCAGCCGCCCATGGACAATGCCGCCGGAAATTTCGCCGTCTTTTTCCTCATGGCCCTGTTGCAGGCCCTGGGCTACTCGGCGATTTTCCTGACCATCGCCTTTGTCATACGCGGGGTCGGCGGGACCGTCGGGATCGGCATCGCGATAATCGTGCTCGAACAGTTTCTGACCCTCATTTTGCAGGCTTTCCACAGCGATATCCTCAACAGGGTCTCGGACAACCTGCTCTACAGCATATACGCGCGGATGAACTCCTGGCGCGGCCCAGTTCTGACGGGGAGGTTCGCCGCGCTGGCGATACCGGCCGCCGCGGTCCTTGCCGCGACTTTGGCCATAGCCTATGCCACATTTCTGAAAAGGGACGTGAAATGATGAAAATACAAAACGGCGAAAAACTTCTGTTCATAGGCGATTCCGTGACCGACTGCGGCCGCGCCGCGCCCGCCGGGGAAGGCTTCTTCCCCGCGCTTGGGAACGGCTACGTCTCGTATGTGGCCGCGCGGCTCTTCTCGGCCTACCCGGAGCGCCTTATACGCGTCGTCAACAAGGGCGTGAGCGGCAACACCATCCGCGACCTGAAAAACCGCTGGCAGGCGGACGTGCTCGACGTTAAGCCGGACTGGCTCTGCGTCATGATCGGCGTGAACGACGTCTGGCGGCAGTTTGACAGCCCCGCCATGCCGGAGACCCATGTGCGCATCGGGGAATACGCGCGGACGCTGGACGAGCTGATGACGATAACCGCGCCAACGGTCAAAAACATAGTCCTGATGACGCCGTTTTTCATCGAGAACAACCCGCAGGACCCGATGCGGGCGATGATCGACGAGTACGGGCGGGCGGTCAAAGAGGCCTCCGAGAGGCACGGGACGCACTTCGCCGACACCCAGGCGGCGTTCCTGCGCGTGCTGAGGCACAACTATTCGGCGGTCATCGCCTGGGACCGCGTACATCCCTCCCTAAACGGCCACGCCGTAATCGGCGACGCGTTTTTAAGCGCCGTGGAGTAATCGAATCAGATTAAGATTCGTATAAAGTGAGTAAAGTGTCGAATCATAGGTTCAAAAAAGCCGTGTAAATCGCCTCCGCCGTTTGACCATGCCGGCGTCTTGATGTATAATCAGGAAAATAATCAGGAAAATGATGAAGGAGGGCGTCTGATGCAGTTCATATTCAAGTTCAACGGAAAGAATCTCGAAGTCCAGGAGGACGTAAAATCGAGGACCGAGCAGAAGATCCGCAGGCTGGAAAAGCTGCTCCCGAGGGACGCGGAGATCGTCGTGACCTATAGCGTCAACAAGCAGATGAACAAAATCGAGGTCAACGTGCCGCTTCCCAAACGCATACTGAGGGCGCAGGTCACCGCCGACAGCATGTACACCGCCGTCGACGAAATCGTGGACGTCCTGGAAAAGCAGCTCCTGAAATACAAAAACCGCCTGAAAGACCGCTCCAGGAGGGACGCCGCTTTCAGGGATGAACTGACGCAGATGGGCGGAGGCGCGGACGAGGCGGAGCAGGCCGAAGAGGTAGTCATTGTCAAAACCAAGCGCTTCCCGCTGAAGCCGATGGACGCGGAGGAGGCCGTGATGGAAATGGAGCTCCTCGGGCACAGTTTTTATGTGTTCAGAAACGGTCGCACGGACGAGGTCAGCGTGGTTTATAAGAGGCAGGACGGGACGTTCGGGCTTATCGAGCCGGAGTGATATATAGTCATTTCGATTTGAAATGAGATGAATTTCAAACAAAACGACTGTACCGGAGTGCGAAAACATTAAAGGCGAAATGGGAAAGCCGGCGGCCTTCGCCGTGCCGCTTCCCTGTTAATAAACCCCCGCCACGCTTCCGCGGCGGGGGTTTTATTTGTATCATGATCGTTCTCACAAATACTTCCCCGCGATGATCCTCGCCTTTTCCCCGATGAGCCGCCTGATCCGCTCCGGCTCCAAAACCTCCATATACTCCCCGTAGGACAGTATTGTCCCGAAGACCCAGTCGTCCTCCGGCCAAAGCGCCGTAACGGCAAAGCCGCCGTCCGGCAGCTTCTCCACGCAGCTTTCGTCAAACTCGTCGAAGACCCGGTAGGCCATCTCCGGCGCTATATATAATTTCAAGTTGGCCTCCGGCTTGACGGGCCGCTCGTTTGGATCGGGCTCCGGGACCTTTGGAAGGTTCCGCTCGCCGAACGTCTCCTCCGTGACAGTCAGGTTCTTCACGCGGGTCAGCTTGAACAGGCGGACGTCCCGCCGCGTCAGGCAATATGCCTTGACATACCACGCCCGGTGCTTGAACCAGAGCTGGACCGGCTCGACGCGGCGGCTGGTTTTTTCGCCGTAGGAGCTGAAATAATCGAACTCCGCGATGCGCCGCCCCAGAATTGCCGCCTTGAAGCCGCTGAAAACCTCCCCGTTCGTATAGCTCCAGTCGGTAAAGTCCACGTCAAGCCAGTTCACGGTGTTTTTGTTGAAAATCGCGGACAGCTTTTTCAGAATATCGTCTGTCTCCCCTGACTTGACAGTTGAAAGCCCCTGGAGGGCGGTGAGTATCTCGGTCTGCTCCCGGTCG
>Ga0209629_10000518_pt1 | contig 21282 bp, 15 predicted proteins | sample TergutCu122P5_FD_187286 | JGI IMG/M metagenome (GOLD analysis project Ga0209629, IMG submission 187286) | Cubitermes ugandensis P5 segment gut microbial communities from Kakamega Forest, Kenya - Cu122 P5 (SPAdes) (version 2) | ecosystem: Host-associated > Arthropoda: Insects > Digestive system...
CATGTCTTATACCGTTTGAAAGCTGAAGAAACGATCTATCGAATGGTATATCATACATATAGATTGTATCGATTTGTAGGTTATAAATCGATCTTGAAATCACTTTTTGCATAAAAAATTAGTGTTCAAATGGGTTAAAGGTGAATAAACAAACTTCACTCACATAAATACATTAAAAAAATTGCATAAACACCACCTACACCGTACGACTCGTAAAGGAAGAGTACACTCTTGTAGCTTGGCTCAGATTTCAGTAGTGACAACAAAGCAGCATGTGTGCTAGCTGTAGCTGTATTTTACAAAGCTTGGAAATGCAATAAATCTCCCTCCGCCATAAACATAATAATTGTTTTTTGAGTCTTGCTTATTCTGCTAAATGATAATGCACATGGCCTTCACAGCTAAGCTACAGTATGTCATACCTGCCAAAGCACCATTAACATATTGCAATTATAAGACAAAATGCCATTAAAAAAAAGAGTAGCTATGTATCATTTTCATTATTAGTTTGTACAGACTATATCGCATTTGAATACAGAATAGAACAACAACTCTCCTCTGCTTCATATAATCACGGCAGAATGTATAATCGTAATCATGTCCAAAACTCTGTAACACAAATCATAAAAATGCAATACAACTACAAACAATATACTGCAAGGAAGATATGTCAATCTTTCATTCCAAACTGCACAATTAATTTCAGTTAAACCTATGCTAGCTCTCATAAACTGTCAGTAATGATAAGAAATCATGAAAACAGGCTCTGACTCCCTACATTCAAAGCAAGCAAGAATCTATACAACAAATATTTAGACAGAAATCACTAACCTGATAATGACATCAAGACATCCTTAATGACATACATCCATATTGTTCTCCGTGGATAAAGTTGATCTATTGCAGTTTCATGGAGTTCATTGAGGTTGAGATTGTATATGCCCTCTTCAGCACCTATGAGTATGTGCTGATCTCTTGTGTCTGGATGGATCCAGCTTGCAGTGCAATGAATACGGAGAGGACAACCATTGAACACCTGAAGAATGATGTAATATCAGCCACAGGGTTACATATTATCAAATGTGAAGACAGACATGTGTGTTAAAATAGAAGGGACAGGAAGTAAATGTGGCCTATTTCAATGGACTATACCAGCATTCATCCATCAAGACCCATCTGGGATAAAGACTGTTAATACCTTAAATCAAGAAAAATCTTATATTGGAGTTGTATCAAAATCAAACAGAAAACTACTCCTGTGGTTACCAACACATTATATTCAGTCTGAATTTAAACTGCATAATGTGTTCATTCCATTTTATATTTTTATTTTCACATTTATTTTATTGCATGTTTATAAGTAAACGGCTCCTACCATGATCTTTTTGACTGATCATTTGCACACACTAACTCGTAGGAATAAATGGTATACTGCTGCGGCCATTTACAACTGATTCTGCCATCACTTTACTTCACTGCGCATAATCATGGCACTGCTTACACAATTCACACTACAGAGTTGTACACATAAACCCTAAACTAAGGCTTCAAAATAGAGCACAGACCAAATTTTCAAGGCTTAAATGTGGAAAAACCTAAAATGTAAAAAAATTGTGAATATTTACATGGGGTTTTGGTAGGGACCACAAAGAACCTAAAAACAGGGGAAATCTTACATTGTGTAACCTTAAATCACAATTCTGCTGTACTACTATTTCAACCTGCCAAAAACTGTCAGGCTTTAACATGGATTGTTTCTGAGCTAACTGTGTGAGTTGCATTTACTGTTAAGGGTTTAACAAAACTCTGGTTCAGCTGAACATTGATACAGTTACCGGTATTCATTTTCTCTCACTTGTGGTAGCCAGTATGCTGTTGATACTTACATCAAGAACTGCATTACCACTAAACACCATATTTCAAGTTTGTACAGGCAGCCTACTTGGCACTGGCCAACTCTGCAAGAATTCTAACTGGGAATGTCTCTTGGATTCAGAGCACGCAATCCCTCGTGTGTCCTAGTTTTTGTTGACATGCAGAAGACAGTCAATTTTTACAGTTTCAGTAATTTCCTGATGAGACTCAGTACATAATTAAAAGTCCAACTTAAATACCCTTAATTCTGCAGATAATTCTCATACAAAGTAAGAAAAAAATGTTATATTAGGACCTCTTATCCATAAATAAACAAACACAGAAATAAATGTTTGTTGTACAACAAGGGGAGAGGTGAGAGATAAAAATAGAATTTATACATCATGATACAAATTTTATGTTTATAGGGTAAGTCTCTTGAAATAAAAACCAAAATGGATGAATACAAAATAAATTCAGTAATGTTAAGTTGTCTGACAGTTAATCTTAACTGTCTGTTTTGAATCTAAAATATGAAGCTGTTTTTTCAGAATTTATTTTTTAAGAGTTTTGCTCATAATATGTCCTTTAAAAAACTAAGAGAACTCTGTTTAAAACAACTACTTCTTTATGTGTGACAAACAAAAAGGGGGAAAAGAGGCACTGAGTCACAACTATACCGCTGCACTGTTTTATTATAACATATTGTGCAACACACTTTGGCCTTAACCGACAGCCATCATCTGGCACTATACAAAATACTTGCAGTTGGAGCACTATGTATTCAACACAATAAAAATTTAAGTGACTGGGACCTCAATCTTGCAACATGTTGTATATCGTAAAAGCCAAAAATGAAATAATAAAATAAAAATTAATGTACAAATTTTCTTAGAAAGATTATATGGTATGTCATTTAAGTGAAAGGATGATACTTTTGTTTTATACAGGCCTCTGTAGGATGGAAGTATACAAGGAAACAACCAGAACGTACCCCTCATAAATGCTGGAGTACAACTGTCACTTCCTCACGTTACAGAAGTACTTGTGTGAAATGAGGAAGTGTAACATTTATGAGGGATACAATCCTAATTACGCTGAATAGCTAAGTCACCTGTCAACAAACCACAGGTCTGCAATTCACCATAGTGGACAAAGCACCATATTCTATCCACACTCAAGTCAGAAACATCAATTAAAAAATGTAATTACATTCAAATACCTTGGAACAAGATGTAAGTACATAAATATGATTAGGAAACTACTGTAGCTACAGGCACATATCACACACAACAAGTGTAACAATTTCCATGTGCTTATTTAAGCACCACATTAAAAAAGATAAAGTTGGCTCCACACACCATGAAGAAATATGGGGAGTGAGGGTATATAGTTCCACTCTATTACCCTTGGCAATAGATGGACATCAATGGTCACCCTCATGATCAAGCCACTTTATCCCCTGAAGAAAGAGCCCTGGTACCCTCTGTACAGGGGGCTGGCTAGGCCATAGAGCTGGCCTGGACATTTTGGAGAAGACAGAAATCTTCTTCCCCTACTGGGATTGGAACACTAGATCATCCAGCCTGTAGCCTAGTGATTACAGACTATGCTATCATGGATCCCATTTAAGTACCATGACATTAAGGTATAAGAGGGCAGTAGACACACAGATCCACACATGTTAACCTCAGCAACAGATGAAGGTGCACATCATACACACAAACATAAAGTCCTTGTTTTATGACCCTACTGCATTCCTGCAAAAGCAGGAGTAAATCAAAGAGGCATAAATAAATAACGATATTCCCATAAGAAAAAAAGGCTTAAATACGTGCAAAATAAACCAGTCACAGGGCATTAAACCAAAAATGACACAGCGCAAATCAGAAGTGGTGTAAACTGGAATGGGGTGTTAAAGGCATAAAACAAACAGGTGTAAAACAAGGTTTGATGTACTACATCTTCACTTCTGACATAATTTTATTCATCATGGTCATTAATGAATTAATAACAATTAGGTCACTCATTTAAACTTATTCCACAACCTATTTGTAGCCTCACAGTGTGGCCTTACGGTGCAGTCAAAACTGCTGACTGTGAACTGATATGAAATGTGTTCAGTAACTACTATCACAGCCACCAATACGAAACCTATCAACTCTACTCAAGCTGAGACGCACCAACTAATACAAAAAATTGGAATCCTAAGACAAGATACAATATATTCCTTAAAGAGTGAAAAATTTGGACCTCTGTGAGCTAGCAAGTCAGCATTCTAACCACATGTTTAAAATGCCTGTATGAGCTTTTCAGAAATATTCTTCATTCTGTAGTAATGACAGCATTTACCTTGGAAAAACATGCCCCCATATGGACCTTTGGAGTAGGAGGAAGTCCATTACTGACAGGTCGTGGAGGAGTATGCCGTTTCCTCTCCCTTCGTCTAGGTGGAACTGGTGGGGTGTCAGAGAGAAGGTCAGGCTCTGGACCTGAACCTAACCCATCACCTGAAATTTATTCACACTTATAAAAGTCTGCTTAAGTTCGGCCATACATTGCATTAACACGCTTGTAAACACATGCATGCACACACATGCACAGACCTTTGGAAATGCCAAAATAAAAATTTACATATTGACCAGTTTAAACAGGTAATGGAGGGAATATCTAACTCAGTATTTTGGCTTGGAATATTACATGAATTTCCTTAACTGTAAGTTGTCAGGAGGACTGCCTTTCATGCAGGTAAATACAGTACTTCAATGGAGCAGACCATGCACAACTTGTCCTGCAACAGAGGGAGGGGCAGCTCTGCCCATGGCTCGAAACAAAGATTCTAGATAAATGGGCAGTAACGCTTTGATCAAACAGATTTAAAGTATTTCTATTTCTGCCAATTTAATTTACATGGTATTATTCATATATCACACTCCTTGGACATGCCACAGTCAACTGAGCAATTCAGATGTAAATTCACTGCACTTACCATTAGAGCAAGTGTCCTTGCTGGTTGCACCACTATCACTAAGTGATCGCTGACGCTGGCCGTTCAATGTCAATGTTGCCACTAGTCCAAACATTTCATCCATTGAACTATGCCTTCTTGGGGAACCTCCCGCCCCTGAGTAATGGAGGGTAATCAACATATTTAAATAGTTATTTAAGCTACACTGGCTTTGAGAAGGCAGGGTATTCAGAAGAGACTTTACAGCTTTTAAATGTACAGAAATGCACCTCTTGTGATAAACCCCATTCAAAAATGAACACAGTGCCTGGATGTTTAAATACAAACACTTACAAAATTAAACCTCAAAGAAGAATTCCGACAGAAATACTATAAGGTGCAGTAAATCAAACATTAACAAATTCTTCTGCTTCACACCTGTATATTTCTTTCATCCCCATTTAGTTTCAAAGCAGGTGAAAGAATTTGTTCATTTTATGGACAACTTAATACCTAAACATTTACCTACGTCTGGGTTGAGAGTGGTTGCTCAGCTAGTTAAGAACTTCCCTACCTATTATGGAATCTGGAGGTTCGCTGCAAGTGACCATCACTGGTCCCTCTCCTAACCTACGAATATCTTGTCACTGCCCTCCAAAACTATTTACCTAAGATACAGTTTAATACTAAAGATAAAAACTGGTCAGGTCACACAAATGTGTCCTTATGAAACAATACTTTTTACTAGAAGAAAAAATGTGTATGTTCCATTAACTTAATATCAGTAACCTTAAATGAACATATCATTAGTGTTTAAGTGTCTTGGCCAGTAAAGTTCTTTCAGTGCCATTAAATTTTAAGACAAGGAATAGAATTTGGTACGAATGAGAGTCCAAACAAGAGGCCATGACTAGGAAAAAAGGCTGAACAACCAAACAAAGATAAATGAAAGTCCATCTTAAAGCAACAGGTCATGTATTTATGTGCATGTGACTGACCATCTGCACATTTAATCTTTCAAACCACATAATGCCTTCTGATTAATTTCATATGAAGATATTTACATTACTAGTTGTCACATGAGTTTCATTTTGGTCAAGTATAATCTTTATCATACATCATACTAGAATACAAAATTGTTGACTGGGCACCAGGCAGGCCAGGCAACAATTTTGTACCCTTCTGTCTAATATTTGTGGGTCCCCCATGTGGAACTTTTTCATGTTACCCTTCTGGTGCTTAGAATCTCTAGGTGGCTCCTAGATTTTGGAAAATTTGTGTACTGTTGCATCATACAACTACATACAAAGGCAAAAATCTACTTTAACAAATTTCTGAAAATGAGTACACATGTAGATTATTTATGCATTTTGAAAAATTTATTAAACTGTATGTTGCCTTCATATTAGACAGAGATCAGAGTGAACTAGTAGGAAGTTCACATTAAATATCTAAAATTAAGACACGTAACTTTTATTTAAATATTCTCGGTACAATTATACTTAATGAAATATCATTAAAAATTATTCATGCATGTGACCTCTACTCACTACTGTCAGTGGGTTAACTAACAGTGGGAGAAGTCATTTAGCCTTTAATGTAGCTTAAGTATACAGCTGAACAGTTTTACCTGTTTAAAAATCTTGTACCCTTGTACCTTTAACACAAGACAAATTTAATCTAAATGCATGTCATTCGATTACACACACAACCAAACCCTTAGACAAAGAAAGTATTAGACCATAACACTAACTGGATCATGCAATGTTGATTAGAGTAAGAAGTGATTTTAACTAATTCTGTCAGACAAAATGCTTTGTATGCCTACACACTTTAACTAACTGTTCTGTACCCATTTAAATCTCACATGGCTGTTCAACATAGTTGGGGATTACTTTACTTCCTCCTCCCTCCTACTTAACCCAGCAACAGTTCAGTGTTTATTGCTCTAGACTACATACTTATTTTCCACTGGAATAAGCAATGATTTTCTCTACGCGTAAGTCAATAACTTATGCCGAATAAAGTGCTGTAATTCTACGCAATGCAAACACAGAGGCGGTAATAATTTTTTATTGAACAAATATATGGATTTCCTTCACTTGGCCAAAACATTATACACATCTGCCACAGCAACATTACTCACAGTAACTACGATGTTAATAAATTATGCCTATTCATGTAACATTAGTGTAAACTACTCAAGCCTAAAAACTGAAAATGTTTTTTATCCTCTCCAACACATCAAATAAAGATTATTTGGGCTTCTTCACAACTAACAAACCAAAGTCCACAAATAAGAAGACATTAAATTTATCTTTTCTACATGTGAGAATCATCATGGCTTAATTCCCTCTGGAGCTGTAGAAGATAGGGGAAAAATTGGCCTTTAGCTCAGTGCAGCGAACAAAACTGTACAGTCCTGTAAGAAGTTCCACGTCTACCTTGCTTTGAAACAAGGTTACATATGTTACAGCAACCAGTTTTCCTCAATTCTATTTATATTATCTATTCTCATGGAGGCTGAGAGGAAAATATTCTCTTGTCAATAAATTCCTCTGAATATCTTCTGTAAATGTGTGCTGCTGAAGGAGATAATATTCCTGTGACAATTACCAGATACAACACAGTTACAGGGTTCAGATGAAAGCATCTGACAAACACATTAACTTCCAAATACAACATGACCCTGAAAACTGGAAACTGTTAGGAAGATTTCAAATTGTTGTTACTGATATTTAGCATTGTTCTGACATGCAGTATGCTCAACATACATGTGTGCAAATTAATTTATAATGGAGGTGCATTGCTGCTGCTTAAAATGTGCACTTTTCCGTCATGGAAGCTAGCGGCATCATTGACATTTGCAAGACCTTGCACTGTTAGTCATTATGCTACCATTTAGCAAATAGAATTAAGCTGTCATGCTTGACTGCCATAAGCACTGCCCTTATAAAACTCAGAACTCCAGGGAGATTTAAATGAAATTGTACCCTTCATTATAAATATGTGCAGGAGAAACATATCTAGCAAAAACCATACAGATGGAGCATTAATTATAATACAGACTCTTCAAGTATCATTTACACTCTGCGGACATGTAATTAAATGATCCTTCGAAAAACCAGACAGAGGGTGTTTCAAAACAGTGATGAGGAGAATATGTGGAGCTGACAGAAACTAACATGTGGCCAGAGAGAACTGCATAATGACAAGCTTCTTGATTTTGTGATTTGCATTCCTCACCAAATATATGAGTATTTAGAAGAAGCAAATGAAGGTGAGATGGGCAGAGCAAGTGGCATGCAAGAAAGAGAACACAAATGCACACAACATTCTGGTAACAAAACATGAAGCAAAGACATCACTTTGAAGACCTACACATAGACAGGGCTATCAAGAACGGGTTCACGGCCTGGTAAAAAAATCCCCCCACCTGGCAAAGGCAGAGCAGCTAAAAATAAAAAAATGTAACATATTTGGGCCCCAGGCCTCCTTTTGGCCCACCAGGCCCCAGTAACTTGTACCAGCTTCACCCTCTGCCTTGTTGGAGCTGGGTGCAGATAAGAGAATATTATTAAAACAGACTTTAAAGTAACAGGATCAGAGGGCGTGGGTTGGATTTGTCTGGCTTAGGGATCTTGTTAACATGGTTATGAACCTTTAGGTTCCATAAACACAGGAAATTTCTTGCCTAGTTAAGTAACTATTACATTCTCAAGAGGGACTGTGCCCCAAGAAACTAGTTATACAAAACAGAACACACTGTTACATTTAAGATGTTAAACAACAAGTACAATAAATTTTTTTTTATCTAAAATCTACACATAACAAACCACATTTTGCATCATCTGCTATTGACAATGCATGGAATTCATACAGCTTACTAATCTCATAGTACAGTCTACATGTATTTTTTTCTTTATTTTATGAGGCATTCAGTATCAAGACTATGTAGCATCAAATGGTACAATGACGGATGAAAGATAAATTGGAAAGAATATGGAAGAAAACAGTCATGGCTAAATGAGGTACTATCCCAGATGCCTGAAGGAACTGAGAAAACTTGCTAGAAATGCTGCCAGGATTGTTGGCATGACAGCTGGTATGTGAACCGAACAAATCCCAAATACAAGTCTACAGCATTACCACCACACCTGCTTGCTCTCACTGCTGACATACGGCATCACAATATGTTGTAAGTACCAAACAATCCTTCGAAACTTAATGGAACCGACCAGGCTGAGCGAAACATCTCTGATATGTATTTGAACTTTTGCAAACTGCTTTCGTCTTCAGGTGAAGACGAAAGCACTTTGTTTTTGAAGAGCTGTGTTGTATGTTTTATATGCAGTGATGATGGTAAAATTCAAATTGGCTGACATACTGATGCACATGGAGTACTGCTGTGGAAGTGTAATAAATAAAGAAAGTATAATCAAAAATGTTAGCTGTGACAAGTGTTTAGAATTGGAACATCAACTAAAGGAGGCACTACAAGAACTTGGTTTAGCCCACTTAATTATTGAATTACTCAAAAAAGAGAATACCATGTACACAACCCTGGAACATGAACCAACCTCATCTTCACATGTCAGCACAAAACAGGAGGTGCATGACAAGTGGGAACCAGTAACTCAAAGACAACTGAATGGCCAAAAAAGGAAGAAACTGATAGGCAAAGGAAAAAAGATACAATACTTCCATCATTTGTATCATCGAATTATTACACATCTCTATCTGATTACATCATCATTAGCAAAAGTGACAATGGAATGAGCTTGCCAATAGACTATGGAACATTACGCACTGCTTATAATTCAGAAAGCATATTCAAGAAACCTAGGAAGTATAACATGACATCGAAGAAGCTAGCAGAAGATCCCTCCAAACAACCAAATGACTGACATATGCTTAACATTTTTCAAAGTCCTCAAGGAGTCAAGGCAATGCTGAAAATGAATTGATCCATCCTATTCCAACCATAATCAATGGAATAATATCCATAAATGGGAAAAAAAAGGACCTCAGTATCAAGAAAAGCTAATATGGACATCAGCAAGAATAATTTAGTGAAGGTGGGTAGTAGGTGGCCCTCAAAACCAATTGAACATAAGGTTGTAATTACAGGTGATAGTTAAGGGAGTGCTATGCGACTGAAAAACTACTTAAATTCAAAGCTTGACGTATTCAGTTTGATAAATCCAGGAGCAGGTGTTGGAAATATAATGGATTCATTGATAACAGACTTAATAAACTTAACAAAAAATTATGTGACTGTGTTTAACAGTGGCTCAAATGATATGAATAAGGTAAAAATGAATGTGGTACTATCAGAGATCACTTAGTTTATCCAGGTTTAATACCAACATGACAATATACATAGAAATGAGTTACCTTGTAATTATACTATAAATACTGAAATTTGTGTATTCAATAGGGAATTACAGATAATTATTAAGCACTTTGAACACATATAAAGTTTGGAATGTAATTCTCAAAAGGCACTCTACACGTGCCATGGCTTGCATCTAAATGCAGTACAGTAAGAAACAATATCTAAACAAATAACCTCCCTAATCTATAAATCAGTAGGGAATAAAAAGGAACCTGCCACAGTACGAAACGGAAAACCGTACAAACTGAATGTACTGTAACTACAGCACCCAATACACTACGTAAACAGTTATGAAGTGATGGGTCAGATGATCCTCAGGTTCATAATGGAACATATGATACTGTTAGTGATCATGTAAGTATTGTAAAAGAGAAGTCAAATGATCATAGAATCTCAGATACCAGTTACAAGGAAACATGATTTTTTATGGTTAACCCCACCATAGGTCTTCAGAGTAGTGTAAACATTATCCACATTAATAACATTAACACCAACTTTCTAGCTTTATTAAGAAAAGAATCACATTTAATCACAAGTATAACCCTTGGATAACAACAAGAACAAGGATCTTCTGTAATAATAAAAGGGGACTTTACATGAAATACAGAGTGAGTAACGACAACCTTAAACTGTATTATCAACAATATTGTAAGATACTATCTAAAGTTATCAGAGTTGCAAGAAAACTACACTATGATAAAATGATTTTGAACTCTGAAAATAAAATGGAAACTACATGGAAGATTATTAAAAGAGAGACAGGTAAAAGAAATCACAAATTGGGAGTTCATTCACTGAAAATTAATAATAATATAATGCATAACCACATTATGATTGTTATCACTTTTAACAGATTCTTCATATCAGTAGCACATGCAATCATTAGCAGTGTTAAGAGTGGTAATAATATTCATGGAAACAACACAAATCCTATAAAATATTTATTTAATAGCTCTAAGCATCCATTCCCAAATATCCAATGGTTTTATACCTCAACTGGTGAAGTAGGACCATAATGAAATCCCTAAAAACTAAAAACTCTTGTGGCAACCATGTACTCCTTTTTAAAATCCTAAAAATTAGTGCTCCTTTTATAATTTCCCCTTCGACATGAATTTGTAACAAGTCTCTCTCCTTGGGAGTTTTCCCCGATAGACTAAAATTTTCTATAATCAAAACAATATTGAAAAATGGAGATAAGCTTATCATCTCCACCTACAGACCCATATCATGGCTAACTTCTTCCTCCAGGGTCTCTGAAAAGCTTATTTACAGTAGGCTATTCACACATACATGCATGAAAGTACCTGTAGATGAACGATATGGCTTTAAACCCAATATTTCAACTGAAATAGCACCATACAAATTAATAAATGAAATTCGAGTTGCAATGAATAACAAAATGTAAGTGAAGGGTATATTTTGTCACCTGGAGAAAGTTTTGAATGTATAAATCATAGAATACTACTAGATAAATTAGAATTTTATGGGATTCTTGGGACATTTCATTTGTTGATAAAATCATATCTCAAAGAGATTTCAAAGAGTACTTATTGATAACACAATTGCTAACAATAAAGTCTCATTCTCCAGCTGGAAAGAGGTTAAAAGTGGGGTTCCGCAAGGATCCATTCTTGGTCCTTCGCTTTTTCTTCTTGCTATCAATGATTTGCCTAAGGGAGCAACTAAGGATGCTAATATCATCTTGCGTGTGGAAGATATAAGTATAATAGTAACCAACACTAATGATAAACATCTTAAAATAGTAATGAATGAAATATTTATGTACAAAAACAAATGGTTTAAAACTAATCTATTATCTTTAAAACTTAGTAAAACTCATTCATTAGAATTTAACACAAGATATTTTAATGATAACATTAATGTTTGTTATAATAACCATCGCATCTCTAACACCACTCACACAAAGTTCTGGGGGTTAATTATAGATGATACCTTGTCCTGGAAATACCATATTGATCAAATAAAGACAAAGTTGAATTCAGCTTGTTTTGCAATAAAATCAGTTAAATCTGTATTGTCCCAAGAGCTTTAAGAATGATATATTTTTCTTACATATATTCCATTATAACTTATGGTATAATTTTTTGAGGCAATTCAACATCCAGCATTAAAATAATCAGAATTAAAAAAAAAATTATTACAATCATACCATATTTAAGGAGGAAGGATTCACAGTAAAAAAAAAAGTCAGTTGCCACAAGGTCAGGTGAATAAGGTTGGTGGTGGATGATCTCCAATCTCTACCATGCCATGATTTGCCAGGCAGACTTCACTAACACAGCAAAATGATCAGGGGCACTGTTATGTAGTAGGAATAAACTGTCCTTTTCTCAAAGCTACAAGCCTCACTTTCAAAATCCACCTAAATAACCCTTCCAACACCTGCACGCAGATTTCACTGTTCACTGTCTTTCTTTCAGGCACAAATTATTTTTGGATCACCCTCTGCTTATATAAAAAAGTAAATGACAATTTTGGTCCTAGACTTTTGCAAACAAAACTTTCTGCACCTCAGTGATGATTACACAAGACTCTTTTCCACCAAGGATGCAACTGGGAAAGTGTGGACTGGTCTGACAGATCAATACGAAGTCTTCACATGTTGGGACTCTGTGCTCCTTTTGCTAAACTGTAAGGCTATACGGAACTTGAAACACAGCTTCCCCTTCCCCAAACCTGCATGAAAAATCTCATGAATCATTTCCCAGTTAATGGACTGTTAATCCTACATCAATTTTAGTGTCATATGACATTCTCTGGCCATCAGTTCACAAACTTTTGTAAATGTTTCTGAATGTTAAGCAGTTGCAAGCTGCCCACTCCTTGGGTCATCTTCAAGGTCTCAAGTCCCTCTCAGAATACTTCAAACCATTCAGGGGCAGGCATATGTGATAAAACTTCATTTCCAAAACCACTTTCAAACATATCATGTGATTCTGTAGCCATTTTCCTGAATAAAAAACAAAACTCAGTGTTCAACTCCTGCTCACTGACAGGAAAGAATAAGTGACTTTTATGTGGGTCTAGTACAGATAAAATGATTAAGCTACAACCTTCTTCTCACTAATTCCAGGCAGTCTGAACACAAACTAAGAAAAATCACCAACAATTGGATTATGCATTAAACCATACTTGCAGAACAGTGTCAGTGCCAGGACTTTACCTGTCATGCAGCAGAAAGAAAGAGCTTACTTCATTCCCCCCCTCAAGTTCCATGCATAATACGCATGCTGTGCTGGATGATTACCTGAAATATGACTGAAGCAGTTGATACCCCTGTGAATGTCACACTGGTGGTCATGACTAGCTGAATTTGTGGAGTCCCCAACCGGTAGTGTTGCTCTGAAACAACAACATATTCTGCATTCTTCCCAGAATTTAACTATTCCAAAAATTCTTATGTTACTACAGTAATAAACAAAAATTTGACAAAATATACACAATGTGATTTGTACATTCAGACAAGTATTAAGAATGTGTACAACAGTGGAGTAACATTCAGCATACACAGGTGTATTGATAATATACACACCTGTAAAGTATAAAAAAGTATAATTCATATACTTAATTACATATACGTATATAGATCAAAAGCCCATAGTCATGCAGACAGTGACAAATGCACCATCTTGCTGCTTTATCAGCCGAAAAACAGATATAGACACACAAAGTAACGACACTTTCCACTACCACAAGTCTCATCCAACCACTGAAGAAATAATCTGAACTACCTCCAATATTTCTCAGCTAAACAAATTACGCAGCATCCAAAGTTTCAATGATCTGCTTTTTGTAGTACTGTAATCTATTATAGGTATGAAATGAGTTCTCCATTCTCCTGGGATGGGGCACTGTATCATTGCGTGATTATACACCTACATTTCAACCCCTGCAAATGAGACCACCATGCAGTCTTAAAATGTTGGGTACAAATCACCCTGTGATGTGATGCCACATTCCACTAAACTGCAACAATGCAAAAATCTGAAAACTTGCAAGACAAAATGATCCGTCCATCTCTACACCAGCAGGTACATGACTGTAACAACAGAAAATCCAGACATGACATAAACACACATTTTACCATGAAAGATGTGAGAAATGTATTTACAAAATTTTCCTGAAGAAAGAACAAGTTAAAATTTCATGCATTATTCATCATAAACACCATTCCTAATGTTCACCCAAGTCAACTGCATTCACAACTTGTACTACATTACCTGTAAACCTAAAACTACACATTTCAGCAAATGGCACAAGTAAGAGGACACAAACAGCAGAAAACTTCATACCAGCAGTAGTATATTTTCTAATGTCCACATTATCTTTATGTATGCCACTACAAAACAGAGAATTTTACACAAGTAGTGGAACAAGCAAAAGTTATCTTCAACTGTGTAATCTGGAGAATATATGCTCAGTAGTTCAATTCTTTACAGCATCATATTCAAACACATTTATTGTATGCTACATAAACTGGTAAACAGTTCAAAGCAATGTAGTGCCTTCGCCTTCCAGGTTAAGCAGTCCATGAAGACTATTTACCTATACAACATAAGCAGCTATTTAACAACAGACATAGCAAAACTTCCCAGAACACCTAAATCTTCAACATCACTTCTGCACAAACATCAAATCATGCACCTTATTTTCAACTATAAATAAATGATAAAAAGGTTAATGTCCACATGATATGCCTGTAATACCACAGATATTCCAAGAAAATGTAGTAAACAGAATGCTACAATGCATGAAATATTCAGGTCTAAAATTTTTTTACTACTAATGTGCATTCTGTAACAGACTCTACACACTATGCCAAACTCTTATGAACACATGGTACAATTTGTACAATTGTTATTCTAGTCACCAGACTATAGAAATGTGTCTGTTATTAAAGGGGTGTGTGTTGTCATCTGTGAAACACAATAACTGGCATATCAATATCATAAATTATTCACCATGTTAATCAGAGTTAGTTAACTTTATGCATTATTAATTACAATTACTAAGAAGCAGAATCCTTCACACATCTGAAAGTTTACTGTGGTCACCCAAAAACAAAAACCATTATAAATGAGTCCACAAAGTTAAAAAGGCATGCAGAAAAATCATACATCAACAAATGAACAAGAAAATATTTATTATGATGCTGAATTACTTTCAGGTTGCAACTTACACACAGAGTTTAAATTTACAGTAATATAAAGAAGCTAAGAACTAAAGTAAGAAAAGAAAAGGTAATCACACAAAAAATGGAAATTCTTGATCATCTAAGGTCATACAATTTTATACTTGAATGTCAGTTTGTTAGAATTTGAAAATATTATATAGTCATGCAGAATAAAACAAAAAAACTCAGGATGTGCCTAAAATGTTATACCCATTCCCCACTGCTTCTGTGAGTTTCCCCACTGTTCAGCAATCCTGTATTCAATTCAAATTTAATACTTAAAAAACAATGTAATTAACTGTAATATTCCTTAGTCATTCTGAGCATCAGCTGTATTTACCCTGTTTATCTCCATGGTCCAACATATTTCTTTGAATAACAATCACATTCAGGTAAAGATACAGTTGTACTTAAATATGTCATAAATGTCATATGTGGGTGTGGAAGTACACCTCTGCTCTTATCAACCCCAGCATTAGGAGCCCCCAGTAGGCACTCTGGTGGGCCACCGAGCTGGTCAGGATGCTGTGGAGAAAAGAGAAATCTCTTGCTCCTGTCATGAATCAAATGATTCCCCCCCCCCCAAAGAACCACTTGTTTCCCACCAACACAACCTTACTGACATTAATGTTAATCAGTCATTTTAATAAGGCAGCAACATATTGCAACCATTCATCACCATTTTGCCACTGTATTCACAGCTACACAGAGTATTTTTAAACAGGGGCTTAGCAGGTCTAAGCACTGCAGAACACACAGCATCAACAGTCACCAGGCAACAATAATGTCACCCATGCTACAGTGACCATTTCTACAGTACAACATGCAATGTATAATAGTTAACGTCCACTTTCTGAACAGGTCTGTAGACTCTATGGGCAGGTTCTACTTTAAGCTGGAGATTCTGTATATGGCATCAAATGCTAGCATGATTGGTAAACTGGAAAGAATGTAGAAGGAAACTTCTGTGCCCTAACTTGAGGCATAATCATGGCATTCACCCGGACAGACTGCAGGAAACCATCGTATTCTTAGTTACAATAGACAGCTTCCCAACCGACATTGGAAACAGGCACCTCCTTAATACAAAAGCATTACCACCTGACCAAAATGTGCATGGTCTGTAAAAAGGTGACGTACAGTTCAGCACAAAGGTGTCAGCAACATACCTGCCCAGCAGGTTCACAGGACAAGAATATACTGGTACATGCCAACCATGTGTGCTAATGCTTAACATGATTACTTAACTAGAAAGTGGGTCACAAACATCTGATTATGGAAGATATACTACAGAAGACCAGATAAAGCATCCACAGAGAAGCCGTAATTCAGCATGCCTCAAACACCAAACTCACAAAACAAAGTGTTATTCTAACACTTTGCTTTTCAACCATTTACATGAAGTAAAGTATGATCATCAGACTAATAGTGAAACAGTCCACTGACTACTTGTTACTACCTGAAAATTACAACTACTTCAAAATGACACACTGACTTGGTAATTAGTACACACATTATCAAAATATGTTGATATCACTGTAAACAAGACAATACCATACCACTCCAACTATTTTTGTAAATATCAAGATTATTTTAAACATTTTGGAGAAAAAATTTCCCTTATCCAACCAAAGTGTTTATGTGAAAACACGCATTATGTAATTTTCCCAGTACATGGTATACACACAATCATGAAAACAGAATTACTTTAACAACATGCACCAATATTTTACGTAGTATTTATATACATGAGTTGGCACATTAACTAGCCTGTGTGGCTTTCCTGCTTGCTCTGAGCATAAATACAAAACGATCCTCTCACTGCAGGCACAAAGACTATTCCACTAAAGCCACAATTTATCGACTCATTGTGATGAAGCATCATACCAAACAACTTGTAAAAGGATAATCTATCACATAAGGCACCAACATTGCAAACCCTGGTGTTCATGCACAATGCTCAAAACTAAGGAATACATTCTTTAACATGTCTACAGGCATGACTGCAATCTCCAGGTGAATGTTTTCTTCTAACTCATCAATAGGGGGTCCTTTGAGATTATCCAGTCTCAATAAAGCTTCCAACTACCCTCATGCTTGTAATTTACAGGCAACTTCTCACGTCAGTCCTTGTTAACTGATGTACAAATGCACTGAAAATTGCAAGGTACATCTTTGTGTGCATGGTGTAGTGAAAGAAAATGGGGGAAACAATGTGGGTGAAGAAAACAGCAAACCACATGCCAATTTTTGTACAATGCTATGGTTCCTCATAAACTACACATGAATTTGCCACCACCCACAAACTTGTATTTTGTGAGTTCATGTATCCTCATGAGATAAAACCATTCTTCATTTGTAAACCACATGAGATCTACAATCCTAGGGAGCTGCACAACCAACTGTTGCATCTATGCACAAAAACAAAGATCTTCTTCCCTTGTGCCCCTACACATGCATGGCAAGGAGGCAGATTCACTTTCATGGCAGTCATTTCATGTGTGTTGTGGGGAAGTTGCGTCTCTTGGGAAAGTTTATGCAATGATTTGGTAGGCAAAGCCAACAATCATTTTCAGCTGACAGTGCAGTTTCAAGCCCTCTTGCAGTCCAATCCAAAAGGCTTTCCATTATCTTCGATATTCTCGCCAACTTCTAAATACACAATTTTTATGGTGCTGACATAACCAAAACTTGTTCTTAAATGACCACTACAACTCCCTGAATGATCCCATTTGCCAGTATGTGCAAAAGAGGACCACAGACTCTCCGGATGGGTGTACCTTTCTGTCACAAAAATGGAATGCAGCCAAGCTACCACACAGCACCAAATATTCCAAGAACGGCCTGAACAGTCTACTACAGTCTGCGGGGTAAAGAGGTACTGTTTCACAACTGATCACCACAACGGCATAAACAGTGGACTTACTGATGCAAGGGCTGAGTTTCTGGCAAGAAGATTATTCTGTATATTAGTTCTCAGTTACTTCAAAACAGTGCTTAAACAGACTCTCAATGTCAAAATAAAATCTATGAAAGTAATCAGGGCATAAAGAGAAAGTTCAGTTTATGAAACTGTATTATTAAATACCATTTGTATGATTTCAGGCTTCTGCTGCAAAGTGGATGTAAACAGCGTAGTTCTATCTAAAGACCATTCATTTGCTTATACAATTCATTAAAGAATACCAAAAATGAAAATGACAGAAAGTGTTCACAATCAGTGACTTTCCTCCCACTATCTTACATTCATACTCATAGAATAAACTTCACCACTCTCAAATACTTCAACAGTAATGCCACCCACCTGATGTTAAAGATAAACACATTTATTAATAGTAAAAATTAAATATGAAACTAAATGTTATATCACTCAAAACTCTAAATGTAAATAAAGAACTAAATAAAAGCAATTAGTTACTTTTTTCTATGTTAATCATCACATCCTCTGGTATGGTTCACCACTTGTACCTTAAAAGCAGCATTAATTTGTAGTAACAAATACCACGAGAAGCACCTGCAAGAACCTACAGCCTACTGGCATTCATTTGCATGATTTACCTGCAGACATAATTTGACATGAAGTTTCAAATGTGTCTGCCATCACTTCCATATGAAGAGGAAAATTAAAGACTTGTGTAGTATGAACAGTATGTAGCCAATATTATCCAACGATGCAAAACCCCCAGAGAACTACAACGCATAAAAAACAAATAAAATAAAGTCACTGGAAAATTCTCACCAAATGATCTGGAAGAGTTTCAACATTAAAATGAATACACATCCCTCTGAACATAAAATTTAAATGACAATATACAAGCAAAATTCCTTGACACTGGAACCAGGAGATAGGCTGCCATTACTGCAACATCAAACATCGAATTCCAAAACTACAAATTTGATATGTTCACACAGCTAAACTAGAGGATTTAAATGTATAATATTGTACATGCTGTAGGCATTAAAAGTGAGTAAGTTGCTATTAATATGAATACAGAACACCAGATTTGATAGTTGATATTTTAATTAGTGTGTGTACAAAAAAAAAAAACCTGAGTTAATACTTGCTTATATCCGACAAAAAAGGATACACACTTTCATGTAAGGACATGTGATATTCTGTAATAATGGCAATGATTTATGCCCTTAACCCTCGTATGAGAGGGGATATTTAAATCAGGTTCTGGTACAGTGCTGATGAGTATTAAATCAGAAGTGGAATAACTAAATCAACTTTCTTTAAAATAAAACCAACTAGATGCACTAATTTCACAAATTTATTCTGGCATGAAACTCTACATGTTTCGGACAGTTCCTCTGTCCATCATCAGGAGTTTATTCACTGTACATTCAGCAATGGTATACGTCACACAGGTTTGTAGACAGCTTTCAAGCAGGACCAGGATGGAACCATCCTGGTCCTGCTTGAAAACTGTTTACAAACCTGTATGACATATACCGTTGCTGAATGTACAGTGAATAAACTCCTGATGATGGATGGAGGAACTGTCTGAAACATGTAGAGTTTCATGCCAGAATAAATTTGTGAAATTAGTGCATCTAGTTGGTTTTATTATAAAGAAAGTTGTTACAATGCACGGTCACACAAACGTAAAAAACTAAATCAACATTTATAGTTGTTGACAACCGCACATTACACTCTCTACACCAAAGGGAACCGGGTACCCTTAAAATCCAAGTTAACATTTTAAGCCTCAACGCATTCTTACATGCACAACCCCATAACATAACCCAGCCAGCAGTTTCAACTATACAACTTCTATGTGGTTTTGCCTTCATTCCTAATAAAACATTCAGGAATCTTCTGAAAATGTCACTTGTACGATCAAATGAACATAAGTGGTCTTCCAGGTTTTTGCACTGTCTAGTTCACTGATTTGATCTGATGCTTGGAAGGAACGTGCTGGTCCCTTCTTCAAGGCAGAAACAACCACCTGAAACAAGTTCAGCCACCCTGAAGATGGAGGAAGTTTGTTCCTCTGAAATAGCAGAACAAACCCACTATAATACATTGTGTAAAAACCCATAAGACCATTATATCAACAACATCCACTGCAAAAACCAGAAAATTTAGTATAAACTGATATCATGACATCCAATCAAGAATCAACAGGTGAGACCCTGTGCTGGCAAAACTCTTGAAACTTTTAGTATTAGAAGCCCCATGAAGAGTTTCAAACACATCTTATGCATACACTTTGTCACTAATCAGCCAACTGTAGGAAATATAACAAAACATAAATATAACAAGACTACAGATGATGTAACCTGTAACACGGTACACTAGCATCATCAACACATTCTCTACTTTCATAATGTCCTACGATTTCATAGTACATGCATAAATGGAATTTCATTTATGCCCATAGAAGTAACGCCTGTCCTCAAATTTTCACAGAACTCAGAAATGCTCAACAGCATTGCGTGCAAATCCATGACATCAAATTTTATCCAAATTGGACAATAAATGTACAAAACTGTGAATAGAAAATCATTTATGCCACAAAGTAAAGTATGCCTTTCACTGAGCCAATTTTCACCAAAACTCGCAACTTTCCAACACCATGAAGTGTAGTTGTCTACACTGGATTGTATCAAAGTTTAACAGAAAATGTAGAAAATACAGGCATAATTTCATTCAAGCCCCTACAGATAAGTAGAGCTTTTCTGCACCAATTTTCACGAAACCTGTATCTGCTTAACACATTGGCGACGGGCTACGGAGATTTCCGTACTTCGGTAGCCAAGCGTAGGCGTCGGGCCACGGAGATTTCCGTGTTTGCTTACGGGTGGATGGAAGAGGGGGTTGGTTTTGTTGTGTGTTAGTTTTTGTTGTTATATAACCATAATATATCATTGAAGAAAGTT
>Ga0209629_10000519_pt1 | contig 21277 bp, 22 predicted proteins | sample TergutCu122P5_FD_187286 | JGI IMG/M metagenome (GOLD analysis project Ga0209629, IMG submission 187286) | Cubitermes ugandensis P5 segment gut microbial communities from Kakamega Forest, Kenya - Cu122 P5 (SPAdes) (version 2) | ecosystem: Host-associated > Arthropoda: Insects > Digestive system...
CTGATATTGAAAGCCGAACTTCCCCGATGGCTTGTTACTGCAACCGGAAGACCCGCAATTTGATCGGAAGTGAAATCCGTGCGTTCCGGATATACTCGAAGCATACTGTACGGCAAATGCACAGTCGGATAAGTAGGCACCAGCAAATGACTGATATTTCCCATATAAGGATTAACGTAATCTACCGGATTTAAGTTGTTAGCGCAATAACTATTTGAGAAAACAAAAAGCAAAGCCCCAATAGCCATTTTTTTGATGAATGTTATTTTCATTGTATAATTCCTAATTTATAATTCTTAATTCTTAACTCTTAACTCTTAACTCTTCTTATCCGTCATACTAATTTCCAAAAGTCCACCATCCATCAAGTCTTTATGAGAGAAAAACAAGGTGTCCAAAGTCTTTCCGTTCAACCGGGCGGAAGCGACATATTTATTGGATTTACTGTTATTGGAAACGCGGATAATGAAAGTTTTTCCATTTTCCAATTTTATTTTTACTTCATCGAAGAGCGGACGTCCAATCGAATAAAAAGGAGCGCCGGGGCAATAGGAATAAAAACCCATACTGTTCAAAATATACCATGCCGACATTTGGCCGCAGTCTTCATTGCCCGACAAGCCGTTGGGATCATCGAAATAAAGCGTTTGAAGCACTTCGTCCGTTAAAGCTTGCGTTTTGTGCGGTTGTCCTGCCATATTAAATAAATGAATCGTCTGATGACTTGGTTCATTCCCGTGAGCATACTGACCAATCATCCCTGAAATATCCGCCGAAGGATTATCGCCGGTTAATTCCGAAGAAACGGTAAAAAGCGAATCCAATTTTTCGATGAATGCTTTCTTGCCTCCAATTAATTCCACTAAACCGTCCACGTCGTGGGGAACAAACCATGTCCATTGCCATGCATTTCCTTCGCAATAGTCGTCGTTGTTGTGGTCGGATGCTCGAGGATCAAACGGCGTACGCCACGAACCGTCCGACATTTTTCCACGCATGAATCCGGTAGAAGGATCGTAGTAATGCCGGTAATTTTTACTAAGTTCCATAAAACGCGCATAATCGTTTTCTTTACCCAATCCTTTGGCAAACTGAGCAATCATCCAATCGTTGTAAGCATATTCCAATCCACGTGCAACCGATTGTCGTTCAACATCCGCAGGAATATAGCCAATAGTATTTTTATACTGCCGTCCTACCGGCATCAGACCATTGTGCAAAACACTTCTATCAATGGTCGGCGATACGTTTACGGTATCATAAGAAGAAGATTTTAAGCAGGCTCGGTAGGCTTTTTCAATATCAAAATCCCGCTGTCCTTTCATGTATGAATCCACAATAACCGACACGGCATGATAGCCAATCATACAGCCTGTATAATTCGATATCAATTCCCACATCGGCAACAGACCGCCTTCGTCGGATTTACGGATCAGCGAACGAATCATCGCTTGGTTTTCGTCAGGTGAAATAACGGTATTGAGCGGATGCAACGCCCGGAATGTATCCCACAGTGAGAAAATCGAATAATTGGTATAGCTCGTATCCCGTTCAATCCGGTTATCCATTGTCCGGTATCTTCCGTCCACATCCGACGAAACTATCGGTTGTAATGCCGCATGATAAAGCGCCGTATAGAAAATCGTCCGGTCTTTTTTATCCGAAGTGGTAATTTCTATTTTGGATAACTCCTTGTTCCAAGCCATTGAAGCATTTTTCTTCACCCTGTCAAAATCCCAACCGGCTATTTCCGATAACAGATTATTTTTTGCGCCATCGCAATCGACGAAAGAAATGCCTGTTTTGGCTAACAATTGTTTGCTCTGAACCGCCGGCTGAAATCGAAGATTGATATGGGCGCTGTCGTCCATTGTATATTCGAAAGGCTCAGAAAATTGCACATAAAAATAAATGTAGCGGTTGGGCGCCCATCCGTGCACTTGCTTCATTCCTTGAATTTCATGATCGTTAATTACCTGTATTTCCGATTGGGCAAGTTGCCTGTTGTGAATCGTTCTTGCCAGATTGATATAAACGCATGCCTGTTTATCTTTTGGAAAAGTATAGCGATGAAAACCGGCGTGCAAGCTTGCCGTCAATTCCGCCCGCACATCGTAATCCTTTAGTATGACGCTATAATATCCGGGAAAAGCTATTTCATCTTTGTGTGAAAAAGCGGAGCCGAAAGAAGATTCTTTATCATCGCCGTTAGGAGCGACTGATTTTAATTCGCCGGAATATGGCAGGAAAAGAATATCTCCCAAATCGCCGATTCCGGTCCCGCTCACATGCGTATGACTGAATCCGATCAATGTACTATCGTCGTAATGATAGCCGGAACAAGCGTCCCAGCCGTTTGTCCGGGTATCCGGACTCAACTGCACCATTCCATGCGGAAGAGAAGCGCCAGGGTAAGTATGTCCGTGTCCGCCGGTTCCTATAAACAGATTTACCGGTGATTGTAAAGAGTCCGTTCCTTGTTTAGAACAAGAAGTAAAGTTTACAAATAAAACAAGTAAATAAAAAAATATTTTCTTCATGAGGATATTTTATAATTTTCCACAAATATAATAATGAGAAATTAAAAAAAAGATTAAAAAAAGATTAATGAAGATAAAAATTTGTGCCTATCGCAACTCTATGGTCGTACCTGCTGCATTTAAAGGTTGAACCTACCGCATCTTCAAGGTCTCGCTAATATAAAAGCGAAAGCCTCGCTTATATATAAGGGAGACCTTCGCTATTATAATAGGGAGACTATAGAGATGCAGGAGATTCAACCTCTGAGTTCCTCAAGGTACGATCGGCGAGGCGCTCAAATATCCCAAATCGCCTAACTGAACCGTAAATCCCATAATGAACTGCCATAATAAAATAGGGTTTTAGTTAAACATAAATTAAAACTGTGACAAAGATAGTACATTATGAACTCAAGTAATTAATATTTTTAAATAGCTTTTTGCGAACCGTTTTGGGCGCAAGTTGATTTACCTTACCGGAAATTTCAAGCGTTTGAGAAAGATACCATCTCGTATCTTGATTACAATTTCACGCTTCGTCAAGACCAATATACCGGTAAAAATGTTGGAAAGCTTCTCAAAGACTTGGAGTTACCTGTGGTTTATGTAAGTAATTTTGTATCACAATTAGATCCTACCGACAATTATAGAAGTGGTATCATTGTCATGAATTTGGTTATTTGCAAGAATAGGGATATGGAAAAAGACGATTCAAAAGATTATTTCATTCGAATCGGTTTAAGGAATCCTCTAAAACAAAAGGATTTTCTCAAAGCAATTCATACTGATGAAAGGAATAAAAACAGGAACGATCTTTTTTATTGGACTCCTCAAGTGAGTGAATTGTTAAAAGGTTTTAGATTGAGATTCGTTACGGCAAATGATCGTTTATTTGAAGGTCGTCGTAAACTGAAGGAAAGAAATACAAAAGAGGATATCGAAAAAATCAGAATAATCTATGAATCTGAAAGAGCGAACTGGCGAAAACGCATACAAGCGGAAAAGCAATCGATAGATAAATAAAGTAATAAGTTTTATCTCATTACAGGAAATTTAATCAATTAGGAATTAAGAATTAGGAATTGAGAGTCGAATATGAAAAATAGAAGACAAAATGAATGTATTGCAAACCCGTCTCCGCAGGAGACATATATTGATAGCCCCGTGCAAGCGCAGCGCAGCTCGGGGTAGAGAATGCCCCCTACCTGTCGGGAACTACGTAGTAGTTCAACCCGCTACGGGGGTTGAAAGGAGGATGGGACGGCTTTATAACCCCGCGCTACGCTTCGCTTGCACGGGGCTATTCATATAGTCCTCTTCGAGGAAAGAAATTACGACAGCTTCATCAAAATCAGGCTACGGAAGAGCTATTTATAAAATAATGATTTTATGAAAACAAAACAAATTTTATGGGTAATAATAGCAATGTTTATTGTAGGAACAACAAAGGTAACAAAATTTATGAATTAGCCTCTCAGGATTCCTCGGTTTGTGTCTATTTTTCTTTTTCCACAAAAAAAGTTTTAAATTTTGTCATCTCGATATAGCAATTTTTGTACCTTTGCAGCCGGAACCGGATTTACTTATTTTTATTCCTGAATTTCTATGAATTTAATGCAAGATATTATCAAGCGCGCCCAAGCGAACAGGCAGCGAATCGTCCTTCCCGAAGGAGATGAAGAACGAACGCTTAAAGCCGCCAATCGCATATTGGAAGATAAAGTCGCAGATATTATTCTGATCGGAAACCCTTCCGAGATTAAAAATTTAGCCGAACAATACCAATTACCTCACATTGATGAAGCTACCATTATCGACCCGCTCAACCATCCGAAAAAAGCGCATTATGCCCATTTATTGTTTGAATTGCGGGAAAGTAAAGGAATGACTCCCGACCAGGCAAGAATTTTAGTAGAAAAACCCTTATACTTAGGTTGCTTGATGATAAAAAGCGGCGATGCGGACGGAGAAATAGCGGGCGCGCGTAATACCACAACCGATGTTCTGCGTCCGGCTTTTCAGATTGTCAAAACGCTTCCGAACACGAGTATCGTTTCCGGCGCTTTTCTGATGTTTGTACAAGACCATTCGTATGGAACCGACGGCATTTTGCTGTTTGCCGATTGTGCGGTTTTGCCGAATCCTACTGCAAAGGAACTTGCCGAAATTGCAGTAACTACAGCGCATACTGCCCGCACGCTTGCCGGCATAGAGCCGCTGGTGTCCCTGCTGAGTTTTTCAACCAAAGGAAGCGCTCAGCATGAACTTGTAAGCAAAGTGATGGAAGCAACCCGATTAGCAAAAGAAATGGCGCCTGACTTGTTGATTGACGGCGAATTGCAAGCCGACGCTGCAATCGTTCCTTCGGTCGGACAGAGCAAAGCGCCCGGAAGTCCCGTAGCAGGAAAAGCCAATGTATTGATTTTCCCGAATCTGGAATGTGGAAATATTGCTTATAAATTGGTACAAAGGTTGGGAAATGCCGATGCGGTAGGTCCTATTCTGCAAGGAATGGCGGCTCCGGTCAATGATCTTTCAAGGGGCTGCTGCGTAGATGATATATACAAAATGATTGCTATCTGTGCCAATCAAGCGTTGGGAATTAAATAAGAAACATATCAAATAACACCTATGTCAGAAACAATTATAGAACCCATTGAGCCTTTTGGATTATCTTTTAAGCACAGAGAAAAAACGCTGTTCTCCAAAATCGGGGTAGTCGGAGCTGGAAGGGAAGGACGGAACGTTATCCGCCTGACTTCTTCGGCAGGATTAGAGGTTATATTCATCGAAATTAATCAGGAACAAATTGATTTTTGCTTCAAAAGGCTTAGCGTAGGGTTAGACCAGCGAATTGAGAACTGGGGTTTGACGCCGGCGGAAAAGAAAACGATTTTGGGACGGATTAAAGGAAGCGTCGATTATTCCGACTTGAAAGATTGCGATTTTGTCATCGAATGTATTCGCTACGATAAATCGAAAGGGCGGGATACCCAATTGCGGAAAAACGCTTTTGAACAGATCGAACAGGTAGTTTCGCCGGAAGCGATTATTGCCACTAATGCTACGAGTGTAGTTATCAGCGAATTGGCATCCGGATTGAAACACAAGGAGCGTTGCATAAGCCTCCATTTTCCAATTGCTCACCCCGACGCTAAATTGTTGGAAATAGTCAAAGGAGCCTATACGTCTGAAGAAGTATATAAGAAAGTGCTTTTGTTTGCTAAATTAATTAAATATGAAAGCATAGACGTTCAAGAAAGCAACGGCTTGGTTAGTATGAGATTAGTTATCGTTCTTCTGAACGAAGCCTGCCAAATGGTAATGGAAAACATCGCTAAAATGGAAGACATCAACCGCTTGATGATTATCGATTATGGTATGCGTTTGGGTATTTTTCAAATAGCAGACATCATCGGCATTGAAAAATTAGTTGATTTAATGGAAGATATGTTTAACGAATACGGCGATAAAAGATACAAACCCAGTCCGGTTATCTGGCGGCTTTTCCGGACGAAACAATTAGGGATGCAGACTCAAAGAGGATTCTTTATTTATGACAATGATAAAATTGTAAGTCCCAATCCGTTTTTTACGATTAGTAATATATGAAGCGAATATTAGTATTAAACTGCGGCAGTTCTTCCATCAAGTATAAATTGTTAGACATGGAAGCCAATAGTGTTTTGGCGCAAGGTGGCGTTGAAAAAATCGGATTGAACGGTTCGTTTCTTAAAATGACGTTGCCGAATGGAAACAAAGTGATTCTGGAAGGGGAAATCCTGGAGCATCAAGCCGGTATCGAATATATTCTCGGAGTTATTACAAGTAAAAAATACGGATGTGTCGAATCGCTCGATGAGATAGATGCAGTAGGACACCGCGTCGTTCACGGCGGAGAAAAATTTAACTCCAGCGTTCTGATAACAGACGAAGTCATACAAAAAATCATTGAATGCATCGATTTGGCGCCTTTGCATAATCCGCCAAATCTGAAAGGCATATCAGCTATTAAAGAACTGATGCCGAACACCCCTCAAGTGGCGGTATTTGATACGGCATTTCATCAAACCATGCCGAAATACGCTTATTTGTATGGTCTTCCCTATTCGCTTTATGAAAAATACGGCATTCGCCGTTATGGGTTTCATGGAACAAGCCACCGGTATGTTTCCATGCAAGTTTGCCGTTTTTTGAATGTTCCATGCGAAAATCAGAAAATTATCTCCTGTCATATTGGTAACGGCGTTTCGATTGCTGCTATCAAAAACGGACAGTCTATCGACACTTCGATGGGAATGACTCCGGTCGAAGGCTTGCTGATGGGCACCCGGAGCGGAGACGTCGATGCGGGAGTCCTCACCTATATCATGGAAAAAGAAAATGTTGGGTCTCAAGCGATTTCTACCATTGTGAATAAATACGGCGGTTTGTTAGGGATTTCCGGCATTTCGTCGGATATGCGCGAAATTGACGCTGCGATTCAAAACGGCAACAAACGGGCAGCCTTAGCGCTTGAAACTTATAACTACCGGATAAAAAAATACATAGGTTCTTATGTGGCAGCATTGGGAGGAACCGACATACTGGTCTTTACCGGCGGCGTTGGAGAAAATCAATGGCAAACCCGTGCGGCTGTATGCGAAAACATGGAATTTATGGGAATCAAATTAAATGAAGAAAAAAATAAAACTGTTCGCGGAACAGAAGCGATTATCAGTACAGAGGATTCTTTGGTAAAAGTAGCGGTCATTCCCACCGATGAAGAATATATGATCGCTATGGATACATTAAAACTGCTAAAATAAGTATGGATAATGACTTTTATTGTGTTTTTAAATATTATTAATAGTAAAACTGTCAAACTTTAACACTATTTATTGAAATTAATTTGGCGAATATAGTGAAAGGCTGTATCTTTGCATTGTGGTTTTTTCATAATAGTATTAGATTTAAGGTTAACAAAGATTGAATTAGGGAGTTCGTGAGAATTCCCTTTTTCTATTGCTGCCGATTCAAATTCATTAGGGCGTACCGACAGCATTATGATTAATGGTGTTTGCGTTTATAAAAATAAATTGTATCTTTGGCGTAACAAAAGCTAATGTTTTGTATTTGTAAAATAATTCATCATTAATATTTCAACACACTATGGAAATCAAAGATTTAAAACCTGCGCCGATATGGGGCTTTTTCGATCAGATTACGCGAGTTCCGCGCCCGTCAAAAAAGGAAGAGAAGATTGTTCGCTTTTTGCTTGACTTTGCTAAGCAAAATAATTTGGAAGTAACCAAAGATGAAGCAAATAACGTATTAATCCGAAAACCGGCAACGCAGGGAAAGGAGAATCTGAAAACTGTGATTCTGCAATCGCATGTGGATATGGTTTGCGAAAAGAATAGCGATGTCCGTCTTAATTTTGAAACCGACCCGATTCAAACCCGCATCGATAACGGATGGGTGAAAGCGACAGGCACAACCCTGGGCGCCGACGACGGAATCGGCGTGGCAGCCGCTTTAGCGATTTTAACTTCAAAGGAAGTCGAACACGGTCCAATCATCTGCCTGTTTACGACCGATGAAGAAACCGGCTTGACAGGCGCTAATGCGCTGAAAAAAGAATTTCTTGCCGGCGACATACTTCTTAATTTGGATAGCGAAGAATGGGGAGAGTTTTGCATCGGTTGCGCCGGCGGAAAAAGTACGATAGGCGTATTCACTTATCGGAAAATACCGCTTCCGAACGATTATTTTTGGTTTGAAGTATGCGTAAACGGCTTGAACGGCGGTCATTCGGGTTGCGATATTCATCTGGGATTGGGAAACGCCAACCAGATTCTTACGCGCTATCTGTGGGCTTTATTGCAGGAATGTCCTTTGATTTTGGCAACCATCGACGGAGGAAATCTGCACAATGCCATTGCAAGGGAAGCAAGCGCTACTGCCGGAGTTCCAGTCGCTTTCAAAGAGCAAACACGAGTATTGCTGAACTTGCTGCAAGCGCAGGTTTCGGAAGAATTAGCCAAAGTGGATCCCAACGTTCAACTTTCCATTCAATCGCTTGAAACGCCTCAAGACTGTATCGATTTTGAAACCGGAAACGCTTTGATTTATGCGCTTTACGCTATGCCGCACGGAGTAATCGGAATGAGCCGCGATATGCCGGGCTTGGTTGAAACTTCCACTAATCTGGCTTCGGTGAAAATGAAAGACGATTGCCGGATTGTTGTAACCACCAGCCAACGCAGTTCGGTCGCTTCTTTGAAAGTTGATATTGCCAATAAAGTTACATCCGTATTCAATTTAGCTGGAGCGGAAGTAACGGCAAGCGACGGTTACCCCGGATGGAAGCCGAATACCGATTCCGGTATTTTAAACTTGTCTAAATCATTATTTGAGAAGCTGTTTCATCAAGAACCGAAAGTATTTGCTACTCACGGCGGATTGGAATGCGGATTGTTCTTTGAAAAGAATCCAAAATTGGACATGATTTCCTGCGGACCCACAATTCTTGGAGCGCACTCTCCCGACGAACGCTTGGAAATCGCTACGGTTGAAAAATGGTGGACATTTTTAGTCGAACTGTTAAAAGCGATTCCGGCAAAATAGATTTCTTCCGTCATTGCGAGCGAAGCGAAGCAATCCAGAAAAAAGCAAATCTTACGTTTATTGTCATGCCGGTAATCTGCAGAAAAAGCACTCGTCCCCGGAAAAACATACCATAGTCTTATCCGACGGAATCGCTCGATTCCGAAAAATGTATCGCTCGATTCCGAAAACAGCATCGGTCGATTCCGAATTTGGAATCGACTGATGCAAAAACAATACAACCGGACTGTATGAATGCTACAACCGGACTGTTTAAACGTTACAGCCGGACATAAATCATTAAACAACCGTGATTAATTTTTGCAGCGCTCCGCCTCTGACCGATTTATGCATTCGCATGATTGCCTGGACAACAATTGTATAGTTTCCGGGAGGCAAAGGTGGAATTAAAAAATCAATTTCAGTTGTCCTGATATTGGAATAGAAATTTACACGAACATTGGCGGAACCGGTTTCGGGAACAAAGAAGATACCTTGCTTTGGATCTTCGGGATTAAATTTGAGATCGTGTCCTTTCAACTTTGCGATACTTTGCGGCGTAGCCAACTCATTTATCGTATTACTTGTAGCATCAATAAACACAACAGGAGAAGGCGTATGATCACGGTTGTTTTCTTTTTCTAACTTCAACCGGCTTTTCAGGTCTTCCAACCGCGTGCCCGGCGTTATGCGCAGATTGATTTGATGACGCTTGGAATTGAATTTATCCCCTTTATCACGAAATACGCCGCTGATTGTAGTCCGGACGCGGCACAAAGGAGTACTCACTCCGCCTCTTAATTTGATAAAATGTTCAAAGGATTGTACGAGTTTTTCAAAGTAAGCCAACGCTTGCGGGCGCGTCAGCCCTGTACCTTCCGCCACCATATAATCCATAATGTCGTCGAGATCGGTTTTCGCCCACTGGCTCACTTTAGCGATGTATCCTCCTGTTTCCGGATTCATCCTGTCTTTGGTTAATGAATAGTGAATCATAGTTTAATCAGTTTTGAGTTAAAAAATCAGTTAAATGAAAGTACAAATGTAAACAAAAAATGTTTTAATTGCAAAAAAAAATTGTACTTTTTTAACAAGGAACCTACAGTTAATAAAGTGTCGTCACTGCGTGACAGCTCGTCAAGTTATTGGAGCTTGCAAATATAGCATCTCACTCTTTTTCTTAACCCATGTTATTTATTTTTCATCTCTCATTAATAATTTTAACAAATAATCATTGTTTGTAACATTTTTATTTATATATTTGTACAATTTTTGACAGCTAACAAAAAAATCTTGTCAGGTATGCGTGTGATTTATGAATTCAGTTATATGAAATCTTTAGGTGTAGTTGCGTATATTTATCAGTTAGGTGCAAGCAGGCGACATGAGCAGCGATAACAGACAGATAGTAGGACTGTTACTGTCAATCAACAGAACAGTTGACAAGAGAATAGAAGGAAGTAAATTAAACATAAAAATATTACACAAATGAAAAAGAAAATGCTATTAATTTCGATACTATTTTCCCAATTTGTATTTGGGAATAATTTTAAAGAGTATCTTGGAGACGGAAAATTTTTATTGGAAGGAAAAATAAACAACTATCCTAAATCTCAAAATGATGGGATAATAAATATATCTGTAGAAGGTTATCTTGACCTAAATTCAGTGGATGTTCCAATTAATAAAGACGGCTCTTTCAAAGCAGAAATTCCAATAACCGACATACAGGATGTTTCCTTTTGGGCAGGAGATAATGTTAGTTTTTTCACATTCAAGAATGATACTGTCAGAATTGAATTTTCGTATGATGATGCATTGCAAACAATGAAATTATCGGGAACTTCAGAAAACCGAAATAAAGATTTGGCATTGAGTTTTGCTTTATCAAACTATAAGAATTCAAATCCATCGTGGGAAATAGATAATATAATGTTTGATTCTTCTATCACAGATTCGATAAAAAAGGAAAAATTGAATCAGTATTACAACGAGCAAATAAAAATCATAGACGAATTTATTGCAGAAAACCATAACACGGAATTTAGAGAAAAATTTGTATATGATGCTTATTACGGAACTTGTGAAATTGCTCTATCTCGAGGGACTTCACTTTTATCGGCAATTAATAATGGATACTGCCACCCTACATTCCACCCCACATTTTGTGCTACATATTATTGGGTGAATGAAGATATTTTTAGATTTTCTCCCATATATAGAAATTATTTAGGCAGTTATATATTTACAAATGGACGTCCGCCATATCATTTTATTACAATTAGAGAGCATAATAATGAAGCTGAGAATAATAAAGCTGAGAATGAAAATGAACCAGAGGTAATCAGTAATATAATAAAACAGTATTATTATGCCTTATCTCAATTAGATACGCCGTGGATTCGCGATTGGTATATTACCAAGCGTTTCTTACTTGAGTTTACCCTTAACGAATTAGCTGACATTAATTTTGTTTTTGAAGATTTCAAAAAGATTTGTCGAAACAAATCTTACATCGCAAAATTAGAAGAAATCTATTCGGATATTTCAACTTTATACAATGCCGATTTAGCTCCAAACTTCACATTAAAAAACGAAAAAGGAGAATTTGTTTCATTATCAGATTTTACGGGAAAGATTGTTTACCTCGATTTTTGGGACTTGTATTGTGGACCTTGCATAGTTGAATTTAAGAATTACGACAAAAGATTTCATGAAAAATACAAAGGGAACGACATTGTTCATATCTACATTTGCTTTTCCGACGATGAAAAGAAGTGGAAAGGCGACATAAAAAAATATGACTTACAAGGAATTAATTTAATTTCCGAATCAAGAAAGAAAAATGATAATAAATTGTATAAAGATTATGCTTTTGTGGGATTTCCGCATTACATTTTGATTAGCCGTAATGGTAAAGTGTTTAGAAATGGATGTGAAAGACCGTCTGAAATGCTAATGTCAGAACAAAATACGTTAGACAAACTATTGAAAATTGAAAATTAAGGAAAAAATGCCTGCACCTAACGAGCGGTTTCACGCAAGCGGGGGTGTGTCTCGTCCGACACTCCGTGTCGAACAGCAACCCCCGCTCTCGTCCAAACCGTTGTGAATCCCCCGCCTGCGTGAAGCCGCCACCACGTTGTGTGCCAGCGGGGTACATGCGCAAGCGGAAAGTGTGTAAAACTGAAATAATTTTGACAAAATAATGAATATAAATCGTCCGACAAGGACATAAACAAAAAATATATTATGACATTTTTAGAATTAGTAAAAAGTCGAATATCAATTCGGCAGTACATGCAAAAAAAGGTTGAGGATGATAAGATTGCATACATTCTTGAATGTGCGCGTTGGGCTCCTTCGGCTGTAAATTACCAACCATGGCAGTTTTTAGTAGTAAAAAATGACAATGTAAAACGTTTGATACAGGAATGTTATCATGCAAAATGGTTTGCAGAAGCGCCTGTGTACATTGTTGCATGTACCGACACAGCCTTATCATGGAAGCGCAGTTTTGATGGCAAAGACCATGCAGACATAGACATCGCTATTGCTGTGGAACATATCTGTTTGGCTGCAGCAGAACAAGGTCTTGGGACATGCTGGGTATGCAACTTCGATACTCAAAAATGCTCGGAATTGTTGAGACTTCCGGAAAATATACATCCTGCTGTCATTATCCCGGTCGGATATACTACACAAAGCATTTCACGCAATCCTATCCGAAAGTCAAATGAAGAAATAATCAAAATAATCGAATAATTTATGAAATGTAAAATATATCAAGTAGATGCATTTACCGATAGATTGTTTTCGGGAAATCCTGCGGCAGTTTGTATTTTAGATACGTGGATAAGCGATGAAATGATGCAGTCGATTGCAAATGAAAATAATTTGGCTGAAACCGCATTTATTGTGCCTGTGGGACAAGACTTTGCAATTAGATGGTTCACTCCGACAGTGGAAGTAGATTTGTGCGGTCATGCCACTCTTGCCACTGCATTAGTATTGTTCGACGTACATCATTATCCCAATTCTTTGATAAGATTTCATTCTCCAAAAAGCGGGGTGTTAGCCGTTGAAAAGAAAGATGATATGCTGTTTTTGGATTTTCCGACCGACAAGATAGAAAGATTAACGGAAGAGTATCACCCTGCATTTGAAAAATGTATTGGAACTAACCCTGTAGAACTATACAAAGGGAAAACCGATTTTATCGCTGTAATTGACAATGAAAATTTGTTGCGGAACTTGCAACCTGACTTAAACGAAATATCCAGATTAAAAGCAAGGGGATTGATTGTTACGGCAAAAGGTAATAAAGTTGATTTTGTTTCTCGTTTCTTTGCGCCTCAATCGGGGATAAATGAAGACCCGGTAACAGGTTCGGCACATACGTCATTGTTGCCATTGTGGTCAAAAAAAATGGGTAAAAACAGATTGATTGCACATCAATTGTCAAAGAGAGGCGGACAACTTGTGTGCGAATTTAAAAATGACAGGTGCTTGATTGGCGGAAAAGCCAGATTATATTTAACAGGCGAAATAATTTTGGATTGAAATGAAAATACTTGCATTAGAAAAAGAAATCGAAGGAGCAATATTGGAGCATATTGAAAAACTATTAGAACAGGAAGCGCAGCATGTTTTTCAGTTGTATCTTTCGGATTGTTTGAGAGAAATATACTTTACCGAAGATAAAAATGCTGTTCTAATATTGGAAACAGAGGATAGAAAAACAGCAGAAAAATTGCTGAATGACTTGCCTTTGGTAAAATCAAACAAAATAAGGTTTGAAATTTATGAATTAAGACCCTATACCGGTTATGCAAGGATATTAAAAAACGCCAGCCGATAACGAGCAATTTCACGCAAGCGGGGGTATGATTCCCCGCAGACAGTTTTGTGGAAATTTGGAAGTGCAATGCCCCTGATCCCTGCCTGCGTGAAATCCGCCACCACGTTGGCTGCAATGCGTGGGCGACACATCGGACTTAGAGTTAGAGTCAGCTAAATTTGACAGCACAGAAAAAAATGTGACTTTGAAATTTGGCAAAAAATAAAGAATATTGTAACTTTGCATTTGCGAACAATTGAAATATAAAAATATGGTAGCAGTAACATTAGAATATAACAACAATAATGCTGTACTTAACGGCATATTGAATGCTGTTGCAAAAATGCCTGATGTGAGAATTGTAAAAACATTTGTGCCAGACAAAGCAAAGGTAAAATCTACAATGCTCTCTGATGAGGCGTTGTACAGATTAGCAGACGAAATTAAAGCCTCAATGAATCCAAACGCGCCGATGATGACAATGGAAGAAATAGTACAAGAAGTAAGAGATTATCGAAATGGGAAATAAGACTGTATTTGATACAAACATTTGGATAAGTTATTTTTTAGGCGAGAAATTTGGCGAGTTAATAGCGTTAAGAAGAGAGCGCCGTGTTCTCTTTTTGCGTTCTACTCCATCGCTTTCAGAGTTACAAGAAGTAATAATGCGCAAAAAATTTAAGGCTAAAAACTTTAATGTTGAAAAGCTTATTGATTTTTACAATGGTATTACCGAATTTTGTGAAACGAAACCTCTGTTTAAAGATTGTCCCGACCCGAAAGATAATTTTCTTTTCGACCTTGCCATACAAGGAAAAGCAAACTATTTAGTATCTGGTGACAAAAAAGTATTGGAAACCCCACTCAAAAGTAAAACTTTGACACTGACTACATTAACGATATTTAAAGAAAGATTAACACAATAAACTCAAGTGGAAACAGCTACAAAAAACAAAAATGCACTGCAGCCAACGAGCGGTTTCACGCAAGCGGGGGTATGATTCCCCGCAGACAGTTTTGTGGAAATTTGGAAGTGCAGTGCCTCTGATCCCCGCCCTCAAGCTTACAATGACGAAATGTCGTTATAATAAATCCGGCGAAAATCCGTTTATATATTCATGTATAAACCGTATCGGATATTCTATCTGCTTCTCATTTTATTAGCGACAAACTTTTTCGCCTGTAAGAATGATTTTGAGAATTATTCCACTAATCCTCAAAATCTTCTTTCTTTTTCAACTGATACGCTTTCGTTCGATACGGTATTGACTACGGTTAATTCTCCGGTTTTGTCGTTTATGGTTTATAATAAAAATCCTAAACCTTTGCTCATTTCCTCGATTCAATTAGCCGAAGGAACCAACAGCGATTTCAAAATCAATGTGGATGGAATCACAGGCTCGGTTTTTCAAAATGTCGAAATATTGGCAAATGATAGCCTGTTTGTTTTTGTAAATGTTAAACCAAAAGAAAATGGGCAATACACGCCGGCTCTTTTTAATGATTATGTTGTTTTTGAGACGAATGGCGTTCAGCAGAAAGTTGTTCTGGAAGCCTACGGACAGGATGTTTATACATGGCGGGGCGTAACTATTTCCGCCGATTCCGTTTTGGATAATCAAAAACCCTATTTAATTTATGACAGCTTGGTTATTGGAAAAGATGTAACAGTTGAAATCGGAGCCGGTACTGTTTTTTATATGTATAACAATGCACAACTTATCGTCAACGGAACGATTAAAGTAAAGGGGACGGTAGAGAATCCGGTTGTCTTTCGGGGAAGCCGTACCGATTATATGATAACCATTCCCTACGATTTGATACCCGGTCAATGGGGCGGTATCCGCTTTGCACCGGAAAGCTATGGCAATGAACTGGAAAATGTGAGAATACGAAACAGTACGTTTGGAATGAATTTAGAAGTTAGCGACCCGTCACAAAGCAAACTTTCCATGAAAAATGTTGTCCTTACGAATGCTAAAGGAACTTTATTCCAGTCGGTTAATTGTAATTTTACTGCGGAGAACTGTGAGTTTTCAAATTCAAAAGACGCTTTATTGAACATAGTTGGGGGTTCTTGCCGCTTTACGCATTGCACGATAGTTAATTATTATCCATACAACCAGGAAAAAGGATGGCTCATGTCCAAACATGAAACACTTTGTCTGACAGAAAGCCTTTGGGGTAACTCCGATTCAATCAACTATTACCCCGTGATTAGCGCAGAGTTTTACAATTCGATTATCTGGGGCAATTCTCCTACGTCCGCAATTAGCATTACCTATAATCAGAATGACTCTGTTCCCTATCTATTCCAAAATTGTTTGGTACCCAATCCGGAAACAGAAGATTCACGAGTGGTCGATTGCATTTTTCAAGTCGATCCTTTATTCCAAAAAACTGACCCTAACGATAAAGAAAAAGATATCTGGTATCCTTCTTTCGATTTTAGATTACAAAAAGATTCTCCTGCCAAAGATGCAGGCAATCTCGAAATCGCGACTCAAGTTTCCTATGACTTAAACGGTTATTATCGACTTACCGACGGAAAGCCGGATTTGGGAGCATACGAGTATCATGAGGAAAATTAAAACTTAACAATATGAAACCAAAACTTTTTATTTTAACGATTTTCATTCTTTCCTTTATTCCTGTTTTCGGACAAGCCAATTTTAGAGTGATGTTCTACAACACGGAGAATTTTTTCGATACTTTCGACGAACCGAAAAAAAACGATAACGAATTTCTTCCGGAAGGAACCATGCACTGGACGCCGGGACGTTATTACAACAAACTGAACAACATTGCCAAAGTAATCACTTCAGCCGGAGAATGGGATACGCCCGCTTTGGTCGGATTGTGCGAAGTGGAAAACGAAAAGGTAATCAAAGACCTGACCGAACATTCGCCTTTGCGGAAAATGAATTACAGGTATGTCGTTACAAGCTCGCCCGATCCGCGGGGAATTAATGTCGCTCTGTTATACCAGCGTGAAAAATTCAAATATCTGGAACATAATTTTTATAGGATTCGTTTTCCTCATAACCCCGGAAAATATACGCGGGATATTTTGCATGTCACAGGACAGGTTTCGGCTCAAGATACTTTGGATGTTTTCGTTTGCCATTTTCCTTCCCGACGCAGCGGAGAAGATGAATCGGAACCTGACCGGACGTATGTCGCATCGGTTCTTAAAGCCAAATCCGACAGTTTAATGCGAATCCGAAAAAATGCATGTATCCTGATTATGGGCGATTTTAATGATGAGCCTTCCAGCCGGAGCATTTCTCAGATTCTTCAGGCACAAGCAGTTTCAAAAGATATTATCAGTCAAAACCTCTACAATCTTCTTTCTCCTTTTGAGAAAAGAAAAAAGACCGGTAGCTATAAATACAAAGACCAATGGAATATGTTGGATCAAATCATTGTTTCGGGGAATCTGATTACCGGTAAGCAATTGATTCGTGTTCTTCTGCAAACGGCAACTATTTTTTCCCGGGACTTTATGTTGGTTGATGATAAAACATACGGAGGGAAACGTCCGAAAAAAACCTATCACGGACGTAAACACGAAGGCGGATACAGCGATCATCTGCCTGTGTTGGTTGATTTTGTAATTGATAACCGGCAATGGTAGTCAGATGTGAAACGCCGGATATCGACCACTACAAATCCTTCGTTGTACTTGTCAGGTTTTAACACATTAAAAAAGTTGTAGAATACAGGTCTTGATTTTTATTTCACTCGCTTGGAATAAACAAAAAATTCATCTAATTTTGTTTCCAATTTGAAATTATTTTATGATGCATTCTCATTATTATTTCTTTACTGTTGCATTTCTTATTTATTCGCTCATCAATCTCTACGTTTTTTTTCGGAGCAAAAAAGCGTTGCCACAGTCTAAAGCCATTCGAGCTATTTTTTATATCGTTTATCTTTTTCTTTTTTCCGCTTTCATTATTGCGATGTTGGGAAGAAATTCTTTACCCTTGTCAATCCAGAAATTCTTGTATTTCCCTGGTACCGTTTGGATGGGTATAGTTTTATATCTGTTGTTGTATTTTATTCTGACAGACATTATTCACTTTTTTAATCGCTTTTTTCATTATTTACCTTCGGCGCTTAACGTCCACTTTCGTAAGATACAAGTTGTGTCAGGATATATTTTAGTTATATGCTTAGTCGTTTACGGATATTACCGATTCAGTCATCCCATAATAGCCGAGCAAAATATTCATATCGCCAAAAAAGCGGGCGATTATAAACATTTGAAAATAGTAGGAATCAGCGATTTGCATTTGGGAGTGGGGATTGATAAAAAACGATTGGAGCAATATGTACGGCTAATCAACGCTCAGCATCCTGACTTGATTTTTATTACTGGAGATTTAGTTGATAATAATGCTTTGCCTTTGGAAAAAGAACGAATGCAGGAAACGCTCAATGAGTTGCAAGCGCCCGCTTATTATTGCTTGGGCAATCATGAGTATTTGAGTGGTATTGATGCAAGTATGAGATTTTTACGTAAAACCCATCTGCATATATTAATTGATAGTTCGGTAATGATAAATAATAGCATCCAAATCATTGGACGAGACGATATGCGGGGAATGAGAAATCACAGACGGAAATCATTAGATGAATTGGTTAAGAATACAGACAGGACTTTGCCGCTGTTACTTCTCGACCATGAGCCTTTTCATTTGGAAGAAGCCGAAAAAAACGGAATTGACTTTCAATTTTCCGGACACACGCATCATGGGCAAATCTTTCCGGGAAATCTGATGACCGACCGGATGTATGAACTTTCTCACGGACATAAACAGCGAGGAAATACGCATTATTACGTTTCTTCTGGCTTGGGTTTATGGGGTCCTCCGCTCCGAATCGGCACTCAATCCGAAATAGTCGTTTTCAATATTGAATTTAATTGATTATCTTTGCGAAAGGTAAAAGGTAAAAGGTAAAAGGTAAATTATTCACCTTTCACCTTTTACCTTTCACCCCAAACCACTAATCACTAAATAAAATATGATTACAATAGACCAACTACGTGAAGTATTGGAGCGCGAGCAAGCGCTGAGGGGGTATCTTTGACATCGATGCCAAAACGATTCAGTTAGAAGAAGAAGAGCTTCGCACGCAAGCGCCAGGTTTCTGGGAAGACCCCAAGCAAGCCAAAGTGCAGATGCAAAAAGTCGGCGAAATCAAATCGTGGATTGTAGCTTATAATGAAATAAAATCGGCTGCTGAGGAATTGCAATTAGCTTTTGATTTCCAAAAGGAAGGCATTACTACTGAAGAAGAAGTGGATGAAGCCTACAGGCGCGCTATCGATTTGCTCGAAAAATTGGAATTAAAGAACATGCTCCGTTCGGAAGAAGACCATTTGGGAGCTGTTCTGAAAATCAATGCAGGCGCCGGCGGAACGGAAGCGCAGGACTGGGCGGAAATGCTTTACCGCATGTACAGCCGCTGGTGCGAAAGCAAAGGCTATAAAGCAATTGTTACCAACTGGTTAGACGGTGACGATGCTGGCATCAAATCGGTTACGATGCAGATTGAAGGCGACTATGCTTTCGGATATTTGAAAAGCGAAAACGGCGTTCACCGGCTGGTGCGCGTTTCGCCCTACAACGCTCAGGGAAAACGGATGACTTCTTTTTCTTCCGTTGCGGTGGTTCCTTTGGTGGATGACAGTATCGAAATTGACGTAAACCCCGGCGACATCACTTGGGATACTTTCCGGTCGAGCGGCGCAGGTGGACAGAACGTTAATAAAGTGGAAACGGGCGTTCGCCTACATTACGATTACAAAGATCCTGATACGGGCGAAGTCAAGGAAATCGTGATTGAAAACACGGAATCCCGTTCGCAATTCGGGAATAAAGACAACGCCATCCGGTTGTTGAAATCCCAATTGTATGAATTGGAGTTGGAAAGGCGCCGGAAAGCCTCGGCGAAAATCGAAGCCGGCAAAAAGAAAATCGAATGGGGTTCACAAATTCGTTCCTACGTTTTCGACGACCGGCGGGTGAAAGACCACCGCACGAATTATCAAACATCCAATGTCAGCGCAGTAATGGACGGCGATTTGGACGATTTCATCAAAGCTTACCTGATGGAGTTTGGCGGAGAAAGTTAATTTTAAACGTCCTCGAAGTGGGAGAAATATGGATAACCTCGTGCAAGCAAAGCAATCCAGCCTTAGATTGCTTCCTGCTTCGTTCCTCGCAGTTGCAATGACGGCATTTCAATGACTTCAATGTATTTAATACCGGTTCACCTGCTTCACGCCTTTAATCGCTTTTAATTTTTTGATAAGGCTGTTCATTGCCGCCGTGTCGCTCAGCATCACGGTTAATGTTCCCTGAAACAATCCGTCTGAAGGGTCAACCTGAATGGAACGCAAGGTCATTCCGTTTTCTTTTGAGATGACGGATGTAATATTGGTCACAATGCCAATATCATCATTACCAACTATTTTTAAACTCACCGGATAGTTGGAAGCAGACTTCCCCGACCATCGCGACTGAACAATCCGGTAACCGTGCCGGCTGAACATCGCCGGAGCATTCGGACAATTCAACCGGTGAATCTTGATTCCTTTGGAAGAAACAAATCCGAAAATTTCGTCGCCGTAAATCGGATTACAACATTTGGCTAAAGTATATTCAATTCCGGTGAGATGCTGGTCAATCACCAAAACGTCTTCTTTCGCAGTAATTTCATCAACAGGCGTTTGCGCATAATAATTTTCAACGCTGCGCTCAACATGTTCTGCCGATTCCTGTTCTTTCTTCTCTAACTCTAAATATTGGTCGATGACCGAATTGACGTCTAATTTTTCATTGGCAATGTCGGCATAAAAATCGGTAACCGTTTTGTAGCCTTTTTTCTTAATCAGCCGCATCAGTCTTGCTTCATCTTCATCGAGCTTCCGGTTTTTGAAACGGCGGTGCAACAGTTCTTTAGCGTATTCCACCTGCTTGGCGGACTGCTCTTTCAAGGTTTGCTTGATTTTTACGCGCGCTTTGGAAGTAACGACATAATTCAGCCAATCCTGCTTGGGCGTTTGATTCGGCGAAGTTTGTATATCCACCTGGTCGCCGCTTTGCAGACGATGTTTAATCGTTACATTTTTACCGTTGATTTTTGCCGAAACGCATTTGGAACCTAATTTTGTGTGAATGGCAAAAGCAAAATCAAGTACGGAAGCATTTTGCGGAAGTTTGAATAAATCGCCTTTGGGTGTAAAGACAAATATCTCATCATCATACAAATCCATCTTAAATTCCCTGAATACATCGGCAGGAGTCGAATCTTTACT
>Ga0209629_10000520_pt1 | contig 21266 bp, 13 predicted proteins | sample TergutCu122P5_FD_187286 | JGI IMG/M metagenome (GOLD analysis project Ga0209629, IMG submission 187286) | Cubitermes ugandensis P5 segment gut microbial communities from Kakamega Forest, Kenya - Cu122 P5 (SPAdes) (version 2) | ecosystem: Host-associated > Arthropoda: Insects > Digestive system...
AGCTCCTGTAGAAGCGGGTTGCAGTACAGCTATTGTATGCTGTTTAGTTAATATCGCTCACGAATTAAAGCGCCCTGTAAGATGGGATCCGGCAACTTTAAGTTTCATAAACGACAAAGAAGCTGAGGCCCACCGGTTGTATTGGTATCAATATCGGAATCCTTATGTTTTGCCTTATTTTCAATCGTAAATATTGCACCTCATACTTACAACCAAATATTATGAAATGACTTGTGTAAACGAATAGTAATATTTGCTTCCAAATAAAGTGGAATATTGTTTCACAAAAGAATTATAAGAGGCTTGAGCTAATCCGTTTTTTCCCATTTTAACTAAAGAACGGCATTTGAGTTTCAAGGCATCGTCGTTCAGGACGTCATAAATTAATAATGTATCCGCCATATTAACAAGTTCGGATAATGAAAAGGCATGTTCTTTTTGTTGGCTGACTTCAAGCAATAAGTCAATCAGATCATTGGCAAAACTTGCCTTGAAAGGATCAACCCATTCTACTTGCATATTAGGTAACATTTCACCGTATGAAGCAATATTTAACAATTTCATTATATTTTCTTTCTTTCGATTATTACCGGTTTTCAAAGTCTGAATTAATAAAAGCGCTTCACGATAATCGCAATATATTTCCTTGCCTAATTTTACAACCCAGTATGAATTGACGTTTTCTACATTTATTTGCCCTACATTTTCAAATAGTTGCCTCAGTTTGGATATCATCACCGAGCGATTATTTCTTGCACTGTCGTGCGATTTATCCGGCCAGAGCGTTTCATCCAATTCACCGGAAGAAATGCCTTTGCCGTCTTCTTTAAACGTATTCAAAAGAATAATCGTAAATAATTGTCTCATCATGGGTGAAAATTCGCCGGTTATGTCATTCCCGTTTTTATCTTTGATTTGAAATCCTCCAAAAAGAAATATTGCCTGTTTTTTATTCCGGTCACTTGTTAAATGAAGAATTTTAAGTTTCTCATCAGCAATTTCGTTTGATTGTTCTATTTTCTGTTCAATCTTTTTCTTTCTTAAAAACAGATAAGCTAAAATTGTAGAAATAAGTAACAAAATGGAAATAGCGACAACTAAAAAAAAGTGATTCGTTTTATTTGTATTATTAATATTTTGAAATACCGCTGTTTTTACGACCGGTGGATAAGCAAGAGAATAAATGGACACTGTTGCCAATGAATCGGTAGTCAGCGAAGAAAAAGAGATGGCGTATAATTCATTTGTTTCCTTATTAATAAACAAGTCGGCGTAAGATAGTATATCGTTAAAATAAAAAGGTATGCTGTCGGAAACAATCTCATATCCGGGTTTTTGCATAGAAAATTTTGCTAAAGAAAATGATGTTTCATACTGATTTTGCGGAAAACAAAGGGCATAGAAACAATTGTTTAAGGTATCAACTATCATTGAATTAGCAACAACAAAATGGTTTTGGGGCGATTCCATCTCCCAGATTTTTTTCACAGTTAAATCAGGCAAGTTTATCTGATATAAATCGTAGTAATTTCGCGGAGATAAGAATTGTTGCCCGCTATTATTTCCATAACCGCCAAAAAGAAGAAGCCGATTATCATCAATTACTCCCAATCCGCTTAAATAGCGGGGAGTAATCTGATCGCCTTTATACTGCAATTCTTCCCATTTCCCTGTCTTGAACGAATATTTGTTTATCCTGTTTTTATAGGTATGTTGTCCATAGCCCCCAAATAAATAAAGGCAATCTTCCGTGGAAAAAATAAACCGGTTGTGATGCCAATATTCGCTGTCTGTTTCTTTTAAACTGTTATTATTCCATGATTTCTTTGAAAAATTGTAAGCAATAACATCCCTGCCTTCCGTTCTATAAAAACAATAAGAATAGTATGTGTTGTCCGCCGGATTGAAAATCATCTGATTGGGATAGTCGCTATGAACAAAACCGGATGAATTTTTATAAGAACTGAGCTTATTGGTAAATGTATTGTAAACATAAAAACTTTTTTGATCGGCAATTGCGATCACATTTTCGTTGGAATTATAAGTAATTTGAGGATTCTTTAGGGTATTGAAACTGATTTTTTTACTCCAAAAGGAATGCCCGTCTAATAACCATTTGGGATTTCCGACTTTGGCAAACCGATTTTTCAAGTCATCATAAACGCCGTCTTCGACATGTTTAGACAGTTTCCAGTAGTAAAGTTCGCTTCCTTTAATATCGTTTATACGAATATCTTTAACTATCATGAGAGGAACATCGCTTGTTTGTAATTGAGGATAATCGCATTTTCCAAAAATAATGCTTACGTCCTTAAAGTATTTTAGCGAAGTAACTTGGGAAGAAAATGTTTTATTTCCAATTGTAATTTTCAAAATAGTATTTTGAATGTCCAAGTCGAGATGAAAGGGAAAAAACGAAGAATAATTTTTACTTACTTCTGATATTATGCATTCTGCCAAAACTTTGTCTTCTGAATTGACGACCGCTAATTTCTCTTGAGTGGCTAAAAAGTCTAAATGTTGGTTGTTTTGTCCGATAATACGGAATACATATCCAAAATTATATTCGGGAGCAGCATGAAAGAAAATATTAAAAGACAGTGAAAATCCGTTAGAAAATGAAAATTCTTTTGAAGGCGACAAGTTTAAACTTGTACGTTTTTCCTGTACTACAGAAAAGGAATTAAACTCAAGCCCGTATCCCAAATCTTGAGCAAAGGCAGTCAAAAAGCAAGATCCGAGAATAGCAACCAGAGCAAGGAACCGACGCTGCAATGTTTTCATTGGGTTTTATCGTTTTGACATTTGCAGCAAAATTAGTGTTTTTTTCTAAAAAAATAACCAATTGGGATGTAAAATTATTTTTTTCAAAAATATTTGGAATTTTTGATGTTTTTATTTGTAAGACTCGTTTATGATATTTATCTTTGCTATCAATTTGTATATAAGATAACAGACGATAATAGTTTTATGAAAACACTGACATTATTTATTATTTCGCTGCTCTGTGCTATTGTATCCTACAGTCAGAACAATCCGTTTATACGTGATATCTATACCGCTGACCCATCGGCGCATGTATGGAGCGACGGGCGGCTGTATGTATATCCTTCTCACGATGTTGATCCGCCGCGAGGATGCGACTTGATGGATCGATATCATGTTTATTCTACAGACGATATGGTGAATTGGATTGACCATGGAGAAATACTTCGTTCGGAACAAGTACCTTGGGGACGCTCGGAAGGCGGATTCATGTGGGCGCCTGATTGCGCCTGTAAAAACGGAACGTATTATTTTTATTTTCCGCATCCGAGCGGGACGGATTGGAACAATACCTGGAAAATCGGGGTAGCTACAAGTAAATATCCGGCTAAGGATTTTCAAGTACAAGGTTATTTCGCCGGAATTGATTCGTTTGCCATGATCGACCCTTGCGTTTTTGTTGATGATGACGGACAAGCTTATTTCTACTACGGTGGAGGATCGAAATGCAAAGGAGGAAAATTGAAAGATAATATGGTTGAACTCGACGGGTCTTTGCAGGACATGTCCGGTTTGGAAGATTTTCATGAAGCAGCATGGGTATTCAAAAAAGACGGCGTGTATTATATGATGTATGCCGATAACCTGCCGGGGCGGAACCGGCAACGTTATGCTACGGCTAATAATCCCTTAGGTCCATGGAAATATCAGGGAATATTGTTAGACCCTGTAAGCTCAGATACCAGTCACGGTTCCATTGTTAAATACAAAGGACAATGGTATCTTTTCTATCATACTTGCGATATTTCGGGACAAGGGAATCTTCGTTCTATTTGTTTTGATAAATTATACTTTAATTCTGACGGCACGATTCAAAAAGTAATTCCTACAATCGGACTTGAAGCAAGCCATCGTAAAACAAGAATAGATGCCGGATGGACAGACCGGGCGCAATTATCGGACGAGAAAGGGCTTCGACCGGAAGGGAAAAATCAGCTTTGGTATCGGCAGCCTGCTAAGGTTTGGGAAGAAGCGCTACCCATTGGAAACGGACATTTGGGCGCCATGATATTCGGCGGCGTTGCCGACGAACGGATGCAATTGAACGAAAATACTCTATGGGACGGTCATCCTTTAGACCCGAATAATCCGGAAGGGCTGAAAGCTTTACCGGAAGTACGGCGTCTTTTATTTGAAAACAAAAATAATGATGCTGTTCAATTAGCCGGAAAAACAATGATGGGTATTCCACAGGGCGTCAAGTCCTACCAATCCTTGTGCGAATTATGGTTTGATACGCCTCAATTAACCGCAGGAAATTATGTCCGCAATTTGGATCTTTCTACTGCAGTTGCGACTACTCGATACAGTTCGAACGGAGTAAACTATACGCGCGAATGTTTTGTTTCGTCGCCTGACAATGTTATTGCTGTGAAAATAACCGCCGATAAGAGTAATAAAATAAATCTTAATATGACTTTGCGACGGGAAAGAGATGCCGTATGCCGAAGTTTAGACTCTGATCCTAATTCCTTATTACTTACCGGACAGATTAATATCAGAGACAGAAACAGAGCTCAGGAAGGAATCCGCTTTGCCGCACAAGTGAAAGCGGTTGCTGAAAACGGATCGGTGAAAGTGGAACGTGATATTCTAACGGTAAAAGACGCCAATGTTCTCACATTGTATATCACTGGAGCAACCGATTATCCGGGAATGAAAAATCTGGCGCAGGGTATTGATACCCCTTCGGGAGATCCCGCAAAAAAATGTGCAGAAACAATTAATAAAGCCTTACTCAAATCATACGAACAATTAAAATCGGAGCATATTGCCGATTATCAATCCTATTTTAACAGGGTGGATTTGAATTTGGGAAAAGTTGCGGCTGAAACTGAAGCGCTTCCTACCGATAAACGTTTGGACTTGGCTCGTGAAACCGGTACGCCGGATTTAGGTTTGGTGGAAACTTATTTTCAATTCGGGCGTTACCTTTTGATTAGTTGTTCCCGTCCGGGAGGAATGCCGGCAAATTTGCAGGGAATGTGGGCTTGGCAGATGAATGCGCCTTGGAATGCCGATTTTCATACCAATATTAATTTTCAGATGAATTATTGGCCTGTTGAAATAACTAATCTTTCGGAATTACATACGCCGTTTTTTGACTTGACGGATATGTTGATTAAACCGGGCGAACGAACGGCGCAAGTTCTTTATGGCGCTCGCGGTTGGGTGGTTCACCATTTGACCGATGCTTGGGGATTTACGGCTCCCGCCGATGGCCCTCAGGGAATCTGGCCTATGGGCTCGGCATGGTTGGCTCAACACTTTTGGGAACATTATACATTCTCAGGCGATAAAACATTTTTAGCGGAACGCGCTTATCCGGTAATGAAAGGCGCTGCACGCTTTATAATGGATTTCTTGGTCGAAGCGCCTGCTGGTACGGCTTATGCCGGGAAGTTAGTGACAAATCCTTCCTATTCTCCTGAAAATGCTTTCTTTTTGCCTAACGGCGAACAATCGGTGTTTACCTATGGAGCTACTATGGACTTGGAAATTATCCGAAATCTGCTGAGTAATTGCATTCAGGCGGAAAGTATTCTGAAAAACGAAGGGATTGCGGGTCAAGCCCGCAATGACATGGCATTTGATGCCGGCTTTCGCGCCGAATGCGAAAAAACTTTGAAAAGATTACCGGCAATTCAGATTAGTAAAACTACCGGAAGAATCTTGGAATGGGCGGAAGATTATAAAGAAGTGGAACCGCATCACCGTCATACTTCGCATTTGTTCGGGCTATTTCCCGGAAATCAGATTACTGTGGTCGGAACGCCCGTATTAGCCGAAGCTGCCCGTAAAACCTTGATTGCACGCGGAGACGATGGCACAGGATGGAGTTTGGCATGGAAAATAAATATGTGGAATCGTTTGCACGACGGAGACCATGCTTTCAAATTGCTATCGGTTTTATTAAGCCGAAAAACTTTGCCTAATTTGTTCGACGACCATCCGCCTTTTCAGATTGACGGTAATTTCGGAGCTACTGCAGCCATTGCCGAAATGTTGTTGCAAAGTCATTTGCAGAAAAAAGACGGTTCATACTTAATTGAATTATTGCCTGCTTTGCCTCAAACATTTGCTGAAAACGGTTCGGTAAAAGGATTGCGAGCAAGAGGAGGATTTATCCTTGACTTCTCATGGAAAAACGGTCAATTAGCCGATGCAACAATTGAATCAACAAATGGCGAAAAACTGAATCTTCGTAGCGGAAACAAGCAGGTTTCGATGAAAACCGCTAAAGGACAAATCATAAGAGTTAATAATAATCTTCAAATCATAAAATAATGAATCGTTTATTGTATTTTTATTCAATCATTAACCCAGCAGACTGATTTTCCGCAATTTTTCTTCGTCGAGAATTTTGATTTTCCGTCCGTCCAGTACAATCACTTTTTCTGCGACAAACATTGATAAAGTGCGTATCGCATTGGAAGTAGTCATATTGGAAAGGCTTGCCAAATCTTCTCTTGCTAAATAAATGTTGACCGTATTATCTTCTTCTAAGCCATAATTATCAATCAAAAATACCAAAGCTTCCGCCAGACGTCCCCTTATATGTTTCTGGGTCAAATTAACCGTTCGTTCGTCGGCAATACCCAAATCAACAGATAGTTGTTTGATGAAAAATTGACAGAGGCAAAAATTATTCCTGAACAGGTCAGTGACTAAAGGCAATGGAACCAAGCAGACGGTAGAAGCCTCAAAAGCCATAGCATCTGTTTGATAATCTTCTTCAGCAAAATAAGCGCGATAAGCAAAATATTGCATCGGACGAATTATGCGAATTATCTGACAGCGACCCCCGACTCCAGCTTTATAAATTTTAACTTTCCCTTTGAGCAAACACATTAAATATTGGGGTTTTTCGCCTTCGGAATATATCTTCTGGTTCTTTTTAAAATGCTGAATATCTGCATTCCCCCGCAATAATTCCCTCTCGTGTTCATTTAGTAGCCGCCAGACATCATTTATACTTGTTGAAAAATCAACAATTTTTTCTCCGTGTTCGAGCATGTGTTATATAACATTGTTTTATAACAACAAAATTAGTTAATATTTTTAAACACAGAAAAATAAAGTTATTTTTTCTGATTTTTTTATCGTTTATATGAACGAAAGTATGTATATTTATGCCGAAAAATAGGAATCTGCTAAGTGGCTAAGAATAACATATATAAATATTTATATAAGAATTGCTTTCTATATTTTGTCTTATTCTTTGTATTTCCTTCCGCACTTTTAGCGAAAGACAATTATAACAAAGCCGATAGCATTATTGTGAGAGTACTTGCGAACAGGGATTTTTATGGGAAATATATTGAAGAATACGACGCAATCACTTATATCAAAGGAGATAGATATGTAAAAAAGAAAAATGTTCTTTACCAGTATGCTCCCGATTTCTTGTATTTGGATAGAAGAGGCGAGAATGCGTTTGTCGAATCAATGGTTCGTATTCATTTCAAAGCTCCTAATTATTTTACGCAACAAATTCTTGCAGTTAACGGCTCAAGAATAGGCATGAATGATATCCGAGAGCGTGCTATGCAATTTCTGAATGTAAACATTTATAATCCGGTTATTTTTAATAATCAGGTACTTATTCCGGGAGTTAACGATATTTTCAAATACTACCGCTTTGAATATGTATCTATAATTGATACGCTCAATCACCGGATTCATCAAATCAGGGTAATTCCTAAAATACCGAGTCAGCAGTTGGTTTCGGGTTTTTTCTATATAGTGGATAATTTATGGACAATTTATCAATTAGATATTGAAGGAAAATCAGGGTTTTCCAATTTCCGGATTAAGACAGAGTTCGGACTTCCCGAGAGAGATTTTCTTTTACCCATAAAAACTGAGATTACGTTCCATTTAAAACTTTTGGGAAATGAGGTTATTAACCGTTACTTTTCAACATTTCAATATACAGATGTAAAAAAATTTAATCCGGACAAACAAAAAAAAACCATCAATTATGATTTGAGCAATTATTTCAATGTGTCGGTTGATACCTTACCTATTATAAAAGATGAAGCTTTTTGGGAGAAGAACCGTACCGTTCCACTCACGCCTTACGAACAATCTTTGGTCGAAGCGGTTCAGAAAAAGAAACAAACGCCGGCTCAACCGGCGGACGCACACAACTGGCTGAAAGGTTCATGGAACTTCTTTTCTCAAGGCGCTGTTTCATCTAAACGATTCAAGTACAACGATTCGCAAATGAGTTATTCGGGATTGCTCAATCCGTTTAAGTTAGCCTATACAAAATTGGATGGCGTCATGTACTGGCAAGAATTTCGGTATAGAAAAATCACTGATGCGGGACGGGAAATTCAATTCAATCCAAGTATCGCATATTTATTTCAGCGAAAGCAGGTTTTTTTCAACGTACCAATACAATGGCTGTTTCAGCCGCTGAAAATGGGCGAAATCCGTTTTACGCTCCAGAACAGGAATCAATCGTTTAATTCTACTTTTATCGACATGATTGAAAAAGCAATTCCCGATAGCATCCATTTCAACGATTTTAATTTGGAATATTATCATCACTATACTTCCGGTTTAAGAGGACAATATGAAATTACAAACGGTTTGCTTCTTCGGGGCGGAGTGAATTACGATTGGTATGTTCCAATTAAATACAAAACTGACAGCGGAGTCGAATTACGCGGTGATATAAATCCGGATGTAACGGATTTAATGAAAAACAGATACAGTGTATTTCTCCCAACTGTCGGTCTGTCGTGGACGCCTCGTCAATTTTATCGTATCAATGGTAAACGAAAAGAATATGTCGGATCGAATTTTCCTACTGTATCCGTTGAATGTTCATGGGGGATAAAAGGTATTTTAAACAGCAACAGTAATTACACGCAATTGGAAGCAGACATTCAACAAAAAATTCAGCTTGGACTGATGAGTACATTCCAATATTATATCAGTGGAGGCTCGTTTCTCAGAACACGTTCGCTTTATTTTGCCGACTTCAACCTGTTTCAAAAGCGTAATTTTCCAAAATCATGGGACGACCCTATCGGCGGCATTTTCCAGTTATTACGCTCAGAATGGTACAATGCTTCCCGTTCGTATGCTCAGGCGCATTTGATATACGAATTTCCATATATGCTTTCGCTATTGGTTAGAAATATGACGAGGGATATATTAAATGAACGGATTTATGTCAGTCAGCTTTATACGCCCATTCTCCCCTGTTACACCGAAATCGGCTATGGCATTGGGAATTATATTGGCGACGCTGGCGTTTTCGTTTCTTTTGTAAAAGGAAGATACGATTCGGTCGGCGCCAAGTTCACGTTCGGACTGGGAAAATGATTATCAAACCGGATGATATGGACTTGTCGCTTCTCTACTCCATCTCCACCCCCAACGTATTCACCGACCCTACCGGCTGCATCGGGATAACGTTGCCTTTCACCTCTTCACCATTCACCTTTAACCTTTTCACCCCTTTCATCACGCCGCTGTTTTTGATTTCGATGTGATAGGTGGCGCCCCGAAATTTCCGCGTAATCCGGAAGCCTTTCCAATCGGCGGGAATGCAAGGGTCAATTTCCAAACCTTCATACCCGGGCTTAATTCCCAGAATGAATTGTGTGATTGCATAGTAATTCCATGCCGCCGTTCCGGTCAGCCATGAGTTTTTGGCTTCGCCCGGTTTGAAAGCGTCTTTTCCCGCAATCATTTGTGAATAAACGTAAGGTTCTACTTTGTGCAGGTCGGAAATGTCTTCGGTGTAGGAAGGGCAGATTTTCCGGTAATATTCCCAAGCATAATCGCCGCGTCCCAAAAGGGTTTCGGCAATCATGATCCATGGATTGTTGTGACAGAAGACGCCTGCATTTTCTTTGTATCCTGCCGGATAGGAAGAAATCTCACCGTATTCGACTTTATATTCCGTAAATGCCGGATTATTTAATACAATACCCTGTTCACAATCTAAGTATTTCTTTACCGAATCTAACGATTTCTGAACCATGCCTTCTTCCATTCCGATTCCTGCCATGGCGCACCAGCCCTGCGATTCGATAAATATCTTTCCTTCGGCGTTTTCTTTACTGCCAATCTTATTTCCGAAATAATCATAAGCGCGGAGGTACCAGTCGCCGTCCCAGCCGTGTTTCTTAATCGCTTCGATCATGCCGTTGATGAATGTTTCGGCGCGTTCGGCTTCGTCGTTTTTACCGATTTGTCGGCAAAGTTCCACATAGTCGCGACCGCAAACGACAAATAATCCGGCAATCATCAACGATTCGGCTTTCGAGCCTTCTGTTTTGTTTTCGGTAGTCTGAAACGATTCGTCCGGATCCCACGAAAAGCAGTTCAGGTTTAAGCAATCGTTCCAGTCGGCGCGACCGATGAGCGGCAACAAATGAGGACCTAAATTATTAATTACGTGGTCGAAAGAAACAGTCAAATGATGAAACAACGACTTTTCCGAGCCTGCTTGATTGTCGAAAGGAACGGCTTCGTCAAGAATAGAGAAATCGCCGGTTTCTTTCAGGTAAGCGACTGTTCCGAAAATCAGCCACATCGGGTCGTCGTTAAAGCCTCCGCCGATGTCGTTGTTTCCGCGTTTCGTCAACGGTTGGTATTGGTGATAACAGCCTCCATCAGGAAACTGAGTAGAGGCAATGTCGATGATGCGTTGCCGCGCCCGTGCCGGAATCTGGTGAACAAAGCCGACCAAGTCCTGATTGGAATCGCGGAATCCCATTCCTCGTCCGATGCCCGATTCAAAGAAAGAAGCCGAACGTGAGAAATTAAAAGTAATCATACATTGGTATTGGTTCCAGATATTGACCATCCGATCTAATTTTTCTTCGTGGCTTTTCAGCACGTAGATGCTCAACAAATCGTTCCAATACGCTTTCAGTTCATCAAAGGCGGCTTGTACTTTGGCAACCGTATCGAACCGGGCAATCGTAGCTTTCGCCATGCGCTTGTTGATGATTCCTTTGGATTCCCATTTATCTTCGCGATTTTCGTATTCCACATAACCCAACACGAATACCAATTCTTTTGTTTCACCCGGTTGCAGTTCTATTTCAAGATAATGCGATGCAATGGGCGACCAGCCGTGAGCGACTGAATTAGTTGGTTTTCCTGCCATCACCACTTGCGGATCGCGAAACTCGTTGTATAAACCGATGAACGATTCCCTATCGGTGTCGAATCCTTGAATCGGCGCATTGACGCTGTAATAGGCGTAATGATTCCGCCGTTCTTTGTATTCTGTTTTGTGATATATAACCGAGCCTTCGATTTCCACTTCTCCGGTAGAAAAATTGCGTTGGAAGTTTTCCATATCGGTAGCGGCGTTCCACAAGCACCATTCGGCAAAGGAAAAGAGTTTGATTTTTTTAGTTTCCCCGGTCTTGTTTGTCAATTTCACTTTTTGAACTTCCGCCCAAGTATTCAGAGGGACAAAAAAGAGAACTTCCGCTTCGATTCCATTCTTCTCGCCGGTAATCGTGGTATAGCTCATCCCGTGACGGCACTCGTAGCGGTCTAAGTCCGTTTTGCAGGGTTTCCATCCGGGCGACCAAACCGTTCCGCCGTCGTTGATGTAAAAATACCGTCCGCCGTTATCCATAGGAACGTTGTTGTAACGGTAGCGTGTAATCCGGCGGAATTTAGCGTCTTTATAAAAAGAGTAACCACCGGCAGTGTTAGAAATTAAGGAAAAAAAGTCTTCGTTGCCCAGATAGTTTATCCAGGGCCAGGGCGTTTGCGGATTTGTTATCACATATTCCCGCTGTTGATCGTCAAAATATCCGAATTTCATATTGTTTCAATTAATATTCAGCAAAAATACTATGAAAAACCGAAACGGCAAATAATATCATAGATTATAGTACTGCAATTGGGACAAGAGAAGGTTCATATCCCGGAATGTAGGAAAATAGAATTTTTACAGTAACTTTGCAAAATGGAATTACGAAAACAATTCTATATAGGGAAAAAATAGAAATGAAGTTTTAATGTATCAATAAAAAACCAATGGAATACAGAGAAATAGGAAAAACGGGAATGAAAGTATCCAATCTCAGCTTTGGCGCTTCATCGCTGGGTGGAGTTTTTCATTCATTAAAAGAACAAGAAGGAATCGACGCAGTTTATACTGCCGTTGAAAACGGTATTAATTTCATCGACGTATCGCCTTATTACGGTCATCTGAAAGCGGAAACAGTTTTGGGAAAAGCGTTGAAAGGCATTGACAGAAAGAAATACTTTTTGTCAACCAAAGTCGGTCGATACGGAAAAGACGGCAAAAATTATTGGGATTACTCGGCAAAGAGAGCAACGGAAAGCGTTTATGAAAGTATGGAACGGTTAAATGTCGAAACCATCGACTTGATAAACGTTCATGATATTGAATTTGCCGATTTGGAAATGGTTTGTAAAGAAACGCTTCCGGCATTGGTTGATTTACGCAACAAAGGAATTGCCAAGCATGTGGGAATCACTAACCTAACGCTTCGTCATTTCAAGTATGTTATTGACCATGTTCCTGCGGGGACGGTAGAAAGCATTTTGTCTTTTTGCCATTACACATTGAACGATGACGCTTTGAGCGATTATTTGGATTATTTTGAAGCCAAAAAAATCGGAGTGATTAATGCTTCACCCTATTCGATGGGGCTTCTCACCGAAAGAGGAGTACCCGATTGGCATCCTGCGCCGGAGGCATTGAAACGTTTATCGAGGAAAGCTGTTGAACACTGTAAATCGAAAGGCGTTCCCATTGAACAATTGGCAGTTTCTTTCTCTGTACACAATCCGCGAATAGCAACCACGCTTTTCAGTACGACCAATCCGGAAAATGTTTTGAAAACAATCCAATACGCCAATACGCCTTTGGATATGGATTTGTTGAAAGAAGTGCAAAAAATATTCGAACCGGGGTTTCGGGATACTTGGGTAAACAGTTAGTTTTATGAAGATAATTGACGCCCACGCTCATTTATGGCTTCGACAGGATACCGAAGTGAACGGTTTGAAAATCCAAACCTTAGAAGGAGGTAAATCGCTGTTTATGGGAGAAATCCGTCAAATGCTTCCGCCGTTTATGATTGACGGGCGGAATACCGCCGAGATTTTTCTTTCCAACATGGATTATGCTCAAGTTTCGGCTGCCGTTATTACTCAGGAATATATCGACGGACTTCAAAACGATTATTTATGGGAAGTTCAACAAAAATATCCCAACCGCTTTTTCTGTTGCGGCATGGTCGATGCTCGAAAACCCGGATATTCGGAACATGCGGAACAATTGATTAATCAAGGATTCAAAGCCCTGAAAATTCCCGCCGAACGATTGATAATGCCCGACAGAAGAGTCCGGCTCACTTGCGAAGAAATGATGCAACTGTTCAAACGGATGGAAGAAAACCGGCTGATTCTTTCCGTCGATTTGGCTCCCGGCGCGGAGCAAGCGGGAGAAATGGAAGAAATCATTGCCGAATGTCCGAATCTGAAAATCGCCATCGGTCATTTTGCTATGGTAACCCGTCCCGATTGGCAGGAACAGGTGAAACTTGCCCGCCATCCAAACGTCAGGATTGAATCGGGAGGAATTACCTGGTTGTTTAATGATGAATTTTATCCGTTTACCGGAGCTGTTCGGGCTATAAAAGAAGCGGCTTCATTGGTCGGAATCGAAAAGCTAATGTGGGGTTCGGATTATCCTCGAACTATTACAGCGATAACTTACAAAATGTCCTACGATTTTATTTTGAAAACCAAATTGCTTTCCGATAAAGAAAAAGAACTGTTTTTGGGAGAAAATGCACGGAAATTTTATAACTTTGAAGAATTAATAGATTTACCTTATATTAAAAATATGTCTGAATGAAAGCAATACAGATTATACAGCCCGGCGAAATCAAAATAACAGAAATCAATAAGCCTGTTTTTAGACAAGACGAAGTCCTTTTAAAAATAAAATACGTCGGATTTTGCGGCTCGGATTTAAATACTTATTCGGGAAAAAATCCGATGGTTCAATTACCGGTTATTCCGGGGCATGAAATAGGCGCTGTCATTGAAGCCGTTGGGGAAAATGTTCCTGCGCATTTGCACGCGGGCATGCCGTGTACCGTCAATCCTTATACCGCTTGCGGAAGTTGTCCTTCCTGCCGGAACGGTCGTCCCAATGCCTGCCAATTCAATCAAACATTCGGAGTTCAACGGAACGGAGCCATGTGCGAATACATAGTTGTTCCTTGGAATAAGGTAATTGCCGATGAAGCAATATCTCCTAAAGATTTTGCCTTGGTCGAACCGATGAGCGTGGGTTTTCATGCCGTTTCGAGAGCGGAAGTAACCGATTTGGATACAGTTATGGTAATCGGTTGCGGAATGATTGGAATCGGAGCCATTGTAAGGGCAGCGATAAGAGGGGCAAAAGTCATTGCCGTAGATATGGATGACGAAAAATTGGCTTTGGTAAAAAAGTTAGGCGCAAGTTATACCATCAATTCCAAAAAGGAAGATGTACATCAATGTCTGAATGCAATAACAAATGGTTTCGGTCCGGATGTAGTTATTGAAGCCGTTGGCGCTCCGGTAACTTATCAAACGGCAATCAATGAAGTTGCCTTTACCGGACGGGTGGTTTGCATCGGATATGCCAAAACGGAAATTGCTTTTGAAACGAAATATTTTGTTCAAAAGGAATTGGATATCAGAGGTTCCCGAAATGCAATGCCGGAAGATTTCCGCGCCGTAATGGAATATTTGAAACGGGGAACCTGTCCAAAAGACGCCTTGATTTCGGGCGTTTTCAAACCGGAAGAAGCCGAAAATGCCATGACATTCTGGATGGCGAATCAGGCTAAAGTTTTCAGAATATTAATTGAATTTTAGAAAAATATATTATATGGAAATAGGTAAGTATTCCTGGGGCATTGGCGACCGTTTTATACATCAGGCGGAAGCTCAGTTAAAAGCGCTGATTCTGGCTAAAAATGCCGGCATTGACATTGTACCGGTATGGAACAAATCGAATCGCGAACACACGTTTATCCATTCCGAACCTGCATCTACCCGTAATGCAGCCGATGCAGCCGTAAAAGCGCTGGGTTGGAAAGGGCAGTATTTTTGCGATGCCGACCACATCAATATGAACAATGTGGATCGTTTTATAGATGCTTGCGATTTTTTTACAATAGACGTTGCCGATTATATCGGGGAAGAAGCGCCTGCGGAAGAAATCGATGCGTTTGTCAGAGCCAATCAAAAATACATTGGCAATTTGATAATTCCCGGAATTGCTAAACCGTTCGTGATAACAGAAAATGAAATAAGAAAAATCGCTAAAAAATTCTTGTTTGCGATTAAGCAAGCGGCTGTTATTTATCAACATATAGTCAAAGCAAAAGGCGAAGACAATTTTATTCCCGAAGTTTCAATGGACGAAGTAACCGATGCACAATCGCCTGTCGAAATGTTTTTTATTTTAAGCGCCATCGCTCAATATAAAATTCCGGCTCAAACCATTGCGCCGAAATTCACAGGACGCTTCAACAAAGGCGTAGATTATGCCGGCGATATTAAACAATTTGCCGTTGAATTTGAAGAAGACTTGTTGGTAATTGATTTTGCAATCAAAGAATTTGGTCTTCCCAAGAATCTCAAACTGAGCATCCATTCGGGAAGCGATAAATTTTCGATTTATCCTGTTATGGGCGAATTGATTAAGAAATACGACAAAGGGATTCATGTAAAAACGGCGGGCACTACATGGTTGGAAGAAGTTATCGGATTGGCGGAAGCGGGAGGCGACGGATTGGAAGTTGCCAAAAAAATCTATGCTGCCGCTTATGAGCATCGCGAAGAAGTGATTCCTCCTTATGCAACGGTTATCAATATCGACTTTTCAAAACTTCCAACTCCCGAAGAAGTTAATAAATGGGGAAGTCAAAAATTTGCGGAATCGCTTCGCCATATTCAAACAAATCCCAACTACAATCCCGATTTTCGTCAGCTAATTCACGTAGCTTTTAAAATGGCTGCCGATATGGGCAATGTTTACACAAGCGCTTTAGAAAAATATGCGGATATTATAGGAAAACAGGTAACTGAAAATCTATGGGAACGGCATATTAAACTGATGTTTGACATATAGAGAAATATTCATCTTAATACTAAAAAATATGAAACGGAAAATACAATCTTACTTTATCTATTTGTTCCTCTTTATTGAAACAAGTTTACAATTATCGGCTCAAACCGAAAATTTACCGATTTATCCGGGTAAATTCAAACCGACCGACGAATCGTTGAAAACGTATCAGTATCCTGAATGGTTTCGGGATGTAAAGTTCGGAATCTGGGCGCATTGGGGACCGCAAGCGGTTCCGCGCGAGGGCGACTGGTATGCACGTGGTATGTACGAACACGACTGGTACGATTGCGAAAAAGGGGAGTACAGAAAAGCCAATCATTATTATGTTACCCATTTAAAACGATATGGACATCCGTCCGAATTTGGCTATAAGGATATTATCCCTTTGTGGAAGGCTGAAAAATGGAATCCGGAAGAATTGATGCAATTGTATAAAAAGGCGGGCGCCCGTTATTTTGTCAGCATGGGAACGCATCATGACAATTTCTTTCTCTGGAATTCTAAAATTCATCGCTGGAATGCCGTCAATATGGGACCGAAAAAAGATGTAGTCGGGCTGTGGCAGGCTGCGGCTAAAAAAGAAGGTTTGTATTTCGGTGTTTCGGAACATTTGGGCGCAAGCTTCACATGGTTTCAGGTGGCTCATAAATCCGACCAGTTGGGCGATAAAGCAGGCGTTCCTTACGATGGCAACAATCCGGAATACTGGGATTTATATCACGAACCGGCGCAGCCTGGCGATAACGGATGGTATTCTAATAATCCGAAATGGCAACGCGAATGGTACGACTGCATCAGTGAATTAATCGACAATTATCATCCCGACTTGCTTTACAGTGACGGGGCTTTGCCTTTCGGCAATGATGTAGGACGGAGTTTGATTGCCCATTTTTATAATCAGGATAACAAACAGAAAAAACCGCAGGGCGTGGTTTATACGAGCAAAGAGGCTTCTGACGGACGTTGGGTGCAGGATTATGAGCGCGGAGCCGCCGGCGGGATTCAAAAATATCCATGGCAAACCGATACTTCCATCGGCGACTGGTTTTACCGTACCGGACAACATTATATGAGCGCAGAGGAAATCATACAGATGCTGATTGACGTTGTCAGTAAAAACGGAAATCTGCTGCTCAATGTAGTGCAAACGCCTGAAGGCGATTTGGAACCGGATGTGCTGAGTATTTTGGAAAAACTTTCCGCCTGGATGGATGTGAACAAAATAGCTATTTATGATACCCGCCCTTGGAAAGTCTTCGGCGAAGGTCCATCCTTGTCGCAGGCAAACGACAAATCTGTTTTCCAACACATATCAGGAGCTGTGAGGGATGTCCGTAATTACCAACCGGGCGATATTCGTTTCACCGTAAAGAAAAATTTACTTTATGCTTTCTGTATGGAAAAACCTGAGGGAGAAATTCATATCCAATCCTTGGGATTGAAAACAGAAACGGGACAAAAAATTTCTTTCGTCAAATTATTGGGAAGTAACGAAAAAATCCGTTGGAAGCAAAACGACAAGGAACTGATTATTCAAAAACCCAATCAGCTTCCTGATTATAATACCATTGTGTTTGAAATGAAATTCTAAATAATGTCATGAAAAATCCGACTGTCAGATATTTATCATTAATTTTATCAATACTGTTGCTGGGCAGCTTCAAATCCAGCGATACAGGTAAAGGTTTGGAGATTAACTTACCGAACGGTAAACTGCAACTTAACGCTCTAAACGATAATGCTGTGCGTGTCCGTTTCTTCAAATCAGACATAACCAATCCAGATGAACTGATTTATATTAAGAATGTTCCGGTTCCTAAATATTCTATCAAAGAAAACGATAAGGAAATTATTCTTAAACTGAAAAGAATTACAGTCGTTTTCAACAAAGCGGATGAAACGCTTACGTTTAAAAATCAGCAAGGGGAAATTATTTTAAAGGAAAAAGCCGGAGGTCGTTCTATCGAAAACGCTACCGTTCAGAGTGAGCCAACCTGCAAAGTAGAACAAAAATTCATTTCTCCGAAAGATGAATATTTATACGGAACAGGGCAATTTCAGGATGGATACCTGAATATCAAAGGATTGACACGCCGCCTGACACAAGTGAATACGCAGATTTCAATTCCTTTCATCTTGTCGAACAAAGGCTACGGTCTTTTATGGAACAATTACGGATTGACCGATTTCAATCCTGCCAACGAATATATCGAATTGAAACCTGCCGAAAAAAGTGGACAATCAGTGACAGTCGATGCTACAAGTACGAGCGGAAACAGAAGAGAAACGAGGCAAATAAATTACTTTACCGGTTCAATTAATGTTCCTGAAACAGGACGTTACGCTCTTTTATTGGATGTTGGGCAACGGATGGCGCGAAAACATTACCTGTCCATTGACGGTGAAAACCGCATCAATATCAATAATATCTGGCTTCCGCCTACGACTTCCGTTATCGTTGAATTGAAGGCGGGAAAGCATGAAATAGAAGTGCAGGGGGAACGAAACGACCAACCGGTTTTATATTGGCGAAAAGTATTAGATGAAACAACATTTCGCTCGCCGGTCGCGCAAGCGCTTGATTACACAGTTTTTGCCGGTTTTGCTGATGAAGCCATTGCAAGTTATCGCAAACTGACGGGACCGGCTCCCTTGATGCCTTTGTGGGCGGCAGGCTATATCCATTGTCGGGAACGATACAATACGCAAACAGAATTATTGGAAAATGCACAGGAATTTCGCCAACGTAAATTGCCGATCGATTTGATTGTGCAGGATTGGCAATATTGGGGAAAATACGGTTGGAATGCCTTGCGGTTTGATGAAGACCGATACCCCGATCCGGCGGAGATGGTACGCAAACTTCATCAAATGAATATGCGCCTGATGGTTTCCGTTTGGTCGAAAATAGACGTACAATCTGAAGTAGGCAAACAGATGCAAGAAAAAGGGTTCTATATTCCCAACAGCGATTGGATCGACTTTTTTAATCCCCAAGCGGCAGCGTTTTACTGGCAAAATTTCAGCGCGAGACTTTTGAAACCGTATCAAATTGATGCCTGGTGGTTAGACGCTACGGAACCGGAAAACGACGATCTTCAAGGGCGCAGAATTAACAACGGACAAACTCCGGGCGAGGTGTACAGAAATGTTTATCCGCTCTTTGTGAATAAAACCATTTACGAGGGTTTACGAAAAGATGACCCCGACAGGCGAGTGATGATTCTTACGCGAAACGGTTTTTCGGGTATGCAGCGTTATGCGGCAGCTACCTGGTCGGGCGATGTCGGTTGCGATTGGGAAACATTGCGCCGTCAGATTGCCGGAGGTCTTGGGCAAATGGCTGCGGGACTTCCCTTTTGGACGTATGATGCCGGAGGATTTTTCCGCTCCCCCAACCAATATACAAATACTGACTACCAAGAACAATTTTTACGCTGGTTTCAGACGGCAACATTTCTGCCGTTAATGCGTGTGCATGGCTATATGAGTAATACCGAACTTTGGCGGTATGGCGAGAAAGTAGAAAACATAGCCGCTCAATATTTGAATTTGCGCTACCGGTTGCTCCCTTATATCTATTCGCAATATGCCGCCATTTCGTTTAATGGCTCAACGCTTATGCGTCCGTTGGTAATGAATTTTCCCAATGATACTCAGGCGCTTGAACAACGGTATGAGTTTATGTTTGGTCCTTCGATATTGGTTGCTCCGGTTGTGGAAGCGGGAGTAAGTCAGTGGAAAGTTTATCTGCCTCAAAATCAAGGCGGATGGATTGATTTTTGGAGTGGTAAAAAATATACCGGAGGACAGACAGTCAGCGTGGATGTCGATATTTCAAAGATACCTTTATTCGTGAAAGGCGGATCGATTATTCCTTTGGGACCTGAAAAGCAATATGCTTCGGAAGAAACCGGAGCGACTTGGGAAATATTTATATATCCGGGCAAAGACGGTTCTTTCACTGTTTATCAGGATGAAGGAACCAATTATAATTATGAAAAAGGGAAATTCAGCGCCTTTGATTTGAAATGGGATGATGCTAAAAAAATACTAACCATCGGAGCGAGAAAAGGCTCTTATCCCGGGATGTTGGAAAAAAGAACATTTGTTATAATGCTTCCGGACGGAACTACGAAAACAGTTCAATATAATGGGAAAAAAGTAGATGTGAAATTTTAGTACAACAAATGGGAATGAACAAAAAGAAGTATAAACGTATAGTATTATTGTTTAGAGTCAGCAGCATTCTATTGGGCGTTATTTTGTTGGTAGCTCTTATTATTTATAATATGCGGGTAGGCCATTTCAGGCCAATGCTTGTATTTACAGTGGCAATACTGAATATTGCTAATCCATTTATCAGATTGTTGTTTCGAAAGAGCGTTATTAAAAGAGAATTATTTGGAACATTAACCATTTTAACATTTGTAATTATAAGTTTTTTTTAATGATATAAATTCCTTCAAAAATGAAACAATTTCTTCCTATCTTAATCAGTCTATGGCTTGTATCTGCAATCCACAGTCAAAACGTAACTGGAGCTGCAGGAAAAACAATTTTATATTCAGGGAAAGAGATACAAGTAAAATATAATAAATGAAAAATAAAATCAAACAACCCGAACAAACACTGTTCAACGACCTTTCACAACTCATTGAACAAAGCAGAAATTTTGTTATCGTTCAGGCAAACAGCGTAATGACTATGCTGTTTTGGAACGTGGGCAAACGAATCAATGAAGATATTCTGCAAAATAAGCGTGCGGATTACGGCAAACAGATTGTGGCGACACTGGCGACACAATTGACAGAAAAATACGGTAAGAATTTTGAAAGAACAAATCTTACTCGTATGATGAAATTTGCAGAACAATTTTCCAAAATTGAAATTGTTGCGCCACTGGCGCAACAATTGTCATGGTCTCATTTTCGGGAACTTATACCCCTGAAAAGTGAAGAAGCCCGCCTTTTTTACGCCAAAGAAGCCGCAGAAAGACATTGGGGAAAACGCGAACTTCGTCAATCCATTGAACGAAAGGAATTTGAACGTGCAGAAATCG
>Ga0209629_10000521_pt1 | contig 21233 bp, 20 predicted proteins | sample TergutCu122P5_FD_187286 | JGI IMG/M metagenome (GOLD analysis project Ga0209629, IMG submission 187286) | Cubitermes ugandensis P5 segment gut microbial communities from Kakamega Forest, Kenya - Cu122 P5 (SPAdes) (version 2) | ecosystem: Host-associated > Arthropoda: Insects > Digestive system...
ATACGCCTCTGATATTCATTCAGCAATGGTAATGTGTTGCGGATTCTTTCCGCCGATGCCGTATCCATATCGACAATTATAGACTCTATTCGCTGATTTGTAAAGTTTATTTATAAGCAATTCCTAAATTTTCTGCGTTAAATAATGTTTTTGAACTGGCAGTACCCATATCCGTAGGAATATTGATGATACTACTAGAACCGTTTTCTACCCTCCCAATATTGTTTAGAACAATATTTTCGATTCCATCACAATTATAAAAATAGAATTTGCTCGAAAGATATTTAACGTTTGATGGTCTTTCTCCTATGAAAGTTAAATTACCGCCAACGAACTCTTCTTGCTTATCATTTATCACTATTTGCCCATTATTTATTGCGATCAAATCATCCCCACCGCTAAAAGAATAAACCAAGTTTACATTATCTGAGGCACCAAAACTATCAACCGCAAAGCCAACACTCAATACTGCCGCCAGCACTACTGCCGAAATTATAATTAGTCGTGATGGTTTTCTGAAATTTAACACGTTTTTACCCTCTCTTTCAACAGGCGCATAGGGCGGCTCTTATGTGCCGCACAACAGAACCGCCCGCATGCCGTTCCCGAGTCATCGCCTCACCGGCACCATGCCGCATTCGCCGACAAAGCGCTGCCCCTCGGGGGAAAGGATGTAGTCGATCAGCGCCTTGGTCCTCGCGGAGGTGTCGTTCTTGCGCTTGACCAGATAATAGTTTACGGTCAGGGGATATTCGCCGCTGCCGATGGTCTCCGGCGAGGGCGATACGCCGTCCACGCTCAGAAGCCTTATTTTGTCCGTGCCGTACATTGTGGTGGCGTAGTAATACACGGAATAGCCCAGCGCGGTGTTTATATCGGGTTTGAACGCAGCCACGGCGTCGATAAGGCCCGACATCGCGCCGATGACCTGCTCCGTGGGCGGCTTCATCAGCCCGCCGTCCTTCATGAAGACACCCTCCATGATGGTCTGGCTGCCGGAGTCCTGGTTGCGCTGATAGGGTATGATCGGGGCGTCTATGCCGCCGACGTCCTTCCAGTTTGTGAGCTTGCCGGAATAGATATCCTTTAGCTGCTGGGACGTCAGGCCGGTGACGGGGTTGTCCGCGTTGACTATGAACACAAAACCCTCCTTGGCGAAGGGGATGGCCTCGAGCTCAAGGCCGTTGTCCTTGGCCAGTTGCAGGTTGTTTTTGGAGGGCTCGGTCACGAGCAGCAGGTCCTTGGCGCCGACGACCAACTGCGGGTAAGCCTCGGGCGTGTTCGAATAATTGGCTATATTGGCCGCGCTCGGCAGCCCGAGGAGCTCCGCCGATATCTTGTCCAGATACGGCTGCGTCGCCAATGACGCGTCGATCCGCCTGATGTCGTCCGGGGTGAAGCGCGCCTTTTCAAACCCGGTTTTGACGCCGGCGAAATCGCCGCCGGAAACTGCGGCGGCGGCCGCGGCCGGTCCGGCGCTTACGCAGACGATGCCGTCTTTATAATCCACGCCCATGCCCAGCGTCTCCGCGATGTATCTGAGCGGCAGATAATAATGGCCGCCGGTGTATCCCCCGGGGTGTATCAGCGTCTGGCTCTCCGTCACAAAGCTGTTTTTCTCCGGATCAAAACGCCGTATCTCCGCTTTCGCGAGCGTGTTATCGGGCGACTTATAAAGCGTCACGCTCATATCGCGCCTTGAAACGGTCAGTTTATCGGACTTTGCCATGTCCTTGATATAAAATTGGTCCGTGCCGAAGCCCAGCGATTGAAGCGACTCATACGGAACAAACGTCACGCCGTCTTTGAGGACGGGGGCAAAATGCCCGCCGAACAAGTCAAAGAGCTTGAATCCGTCCTGGTACATGATGTAACTGCCGGGCTTGATGAATATCGCCGGGTCACTGACGGCCGGCGGCTCTATCGCGGAGGGCGTAAAAGCGGCGCTGTCCGGGATGACGGTATCGGCGGCGTTTTTATCGACGATAGTGAGCACCGTGCCCTGCCCGTCCCCGAGGCTGCAGGAATACACGCCTTTCTGGGTTATGCTGAAATAGGCGTAGGTGTTTTTGACATTGAACAGTGTCTCGCCCCGCCTGTCCGCGACGATCTGATCCCCCGCCTCATTTGTATACACGAAGATTCCCGAATGGCCGTAAAGGCCCTCGCCGCCGAGCTGCTTGACGAACTTGCCGTCGGTGTCGTATATATCTATCTTCTTATTCAGCTTATCAAACCCGACGATCCGCTGGCCCGATGAATCCGCGGCGCCTTGAATGCCGTTCAAAAAGACCGAGCCATATTTCATCGGTATCACTATGTTTCCGGCGGAATCGGCCGCGCCCTGCAGCCATGTCTGTACGGGGCCGCCGTCTGGCGCCGGCGCGCCGATGAGATACAGCTTCGAAGTCAGATTGTAATACATATGAAAACCGATGGGCTCTTTGACGCCGGATTCTATATAGAAAGGATCGCCTTGCCCGGCCAGGTCGGACTCCCGTAGCGTGCCCTCGTCCATTTTTTCCAGTACGCTTTTGGGTATTTCCTCGGCGTAGAATACCCCGTCCCCGAGCGCGATAAAACTCTTGACATCGCCGGAATACGCCAGCGCGCCGGTTTTATCGTAGCAATAGACGCGCCGGACGCCGTTTTCCGGGTAATGGGTGAACACGAGATTGCCGTTTTGTATTTCGCAGTACTCACACGGCTCCGGCGGGGTCACCGTCTTGTCCAGATCTGTATAATACGCGCTGGCCCCCTGGCCTTTATCCGGCTTTATGTCCACGTTCATCCCACGCCAGCCGTCGGAGCCGTAAACCTGATAGCTCACGGCTTTCACGAGGTTGAGCTTGCCGTCGTAAATATCGGTCGCCGACGGGTCTTCCCGGGGATTGCAGTAATAATAACCGTCGCCGCTGTTGTAATTGATGTTCTGGTAGTCCTTGTTTAACAGGAATTCCCCCTTTTGATTGATGATCTGCGTGCGCCCCCCGTTATAATTGACTATGGCCATGCCGCCAGTAAAATTGTTGCCGTAGCTGAAATAAGGGGGTATGATATAGCGCCCGGAGGAATCTATATACCCGCCCGTGGAGTTTGGCTCGCTCACAAAGGCCAGCCCCTCCGAAAACGGCTGGGCGAAGTCATACCGTTCCGGTATGACGATATCGCCCCGGATGTCGCGGTAGCCACGGAGCTCCGTGTCCGGGTCACTAATGACGGCCAGTCCCTGCCCATAACCGTAGCACGGGTAATCCAGAACGGCGTAATTGCCGGGCAGGTTCAGGGGGTCCGCGGCCTTCGCCGCCTGCGGCGTCAGAACAAAGGCCGACATAGCCGCGGCGCACAACACAGTTTTCAATAAAGAGGTTTTTAACAGCGTCTTTTTCATAATCCCACTCCTTTGTATTTAATCAAAATCCCTGATATATGTCTTTTATGATACGCGCGCAGCCGCTGTACCCGAAGACCGAACTGTCTATCATGACGTCGTAATTTGACCTGTCGCCCCACTGTCTGGACGTCACGGAGCGGTAATACTCCTCGCGCTGCTTGTCGACCTTGGCGATATAGCTCTTGGCCCTGGCCGCGGGAATGCCGTCGGCCTGGCCGGCGCGGCGTATCTTGTCCTCCATCGAGGAGGCGTAGATGAACACGCTGAGCAGCAGCGCCTTCTTGCTCTTCTCCAGGGCGTAATCGGCGCATCTGCCGATTATGACGCAGGGCCCTTCCTCCGCGAGGGCGGCGATGGTCTTTTCCATCACGTCGTGCACCTTGTAAAAGGGGTCTTCCGCGCCGAAGCTATAGAAATTCTCGGACGCGAGGGCCAGGTTGTACAGCAGGCTTTTATTCGTTTTTTCATCAAAGGCGCTCAGCGTATCAATATTGTAGCTATGCCTGCGCGCCGCCTCAATGAGCAGTTGCTTGTCGTAAAAGGGGATGCCCAGGTACTCTGCCGTAAGCCTACCGACTTCCCTGCCGCCGCTGGCATATTCCCTGCTTATTACGATCACGCGGTTCTTCATGGATATCAGCCCTCTCTTTATTGAGTGTAAGTTGAGCGTAAGAATATCGATATCAATATTGTAATACAAATTCATTATATTGTACATATTCGTTTTTGATTTAATCCCGCGCGTCGTATAAATGCCTCAACTTTCAGCCATTTTATATATCGCGGTTTATTGCGCAAATCCCCGGTCCGCCGGATTGACTGCGGCGCAGACGCCAGTTATGATATATCCCTAAATATATTGAAATTTACGGAAAATGTGGTATACTCTTATTAATCCCGGACTGATTTATCAACTACATTATGCAATAGTTATTTTTGGATGGAGACCAACTATGAATTACGAAAAGCTGTACAGGTACGAAGGGCAAAAAAGCGGCGGCGAAAAGGCGTTTTCCTTAAAAGCGCAAAAGACCGACAAAACCCCGGGCATATCGGACCCCGACAGGGCGGACGCCCTGATCCGGGAGAACATACAGAAGCTCGCGGAGATGCAGGAAAAGTTGTACGCCCAGGACAGATACGCCGTGCTGATCATATTTCAGGCCATGGACGCCGCGGGCAAGGACGGCACGGTCAGCCACGTGATGAGCGGCGTAAACCCCCAGGGCTGCGATGTCCACAGCTTCAAGACGCCCACCGACAGGGACTTGAATCACGATTTTCTGTGGCGGGCGAATATGTGTCTGCCCGAGAGAGGGCGCATCGGGATATTCAACAGGTCGTACTATGAGGAGGTATTGGTCGTCAAGGTGCATCCGGAGCTGGTCTTGAACCAGCGCATCCCGAAGGCGCGGTCTCTGGCGGATATCGACAGGGATTTCTGGGAGAACCGGTATGAGGATATTGTAAATTATGAAAGCTACCTGAGCCGTAACGGATTCGTCATCATCAAGTTTTTCCTGCATCTGTCGAAGGAGGAGCAAAAAAACAGATTCTTGAAGCGGATCGAGAACGGGGACAAAAACTGGAAGTTTTCAGCCGCGGACATGCGGGAGCGCGCGTTCTGGGACGATTATCAGAGGGCCTATCAGGACGCGATAAACAAAACCTCCACGCCCAAAAACCCTTGGTACGTCGTCCCGGCGGACAACAAATGGTTTACGCGCCTGGCGGTCTCCGGCATCATCAATGAGCGGATAAGGAAACTGAAGCTGGAGTATCCCGCGGTGACGGATCAGCAGAGAGACGAGCTGGACGCGATACGCCGGCAGCTTTTAGGTGAACAGGCGGATTAATGCTAGAGGATAGAAAAAAGAAGAGGCTAGAGGCTAGAAAAACCCCGGATCCCGTTTTGTGCAGGGAACAGTCTTGAACGTTCCGCCTATAGGATGTGATGGCGATGTTTGGCAATTACGCGTATACATCATCAGGATCTTTCTGGCTTGCGGCCCTTCTTTTTTCTGGCCTCCGGTGCTCTATCCGGCAAAATTTTGCGGAATTCGTAGGGGCAGACCTTGTGTCTGCCCGCATTCCGGGCGGAGACAAGCTCCACCCCTACTACATTTATCGCCGGATAATACACCGGTGCGGTCCTGCTCCCCCGCCTTGCCCATGCCATAAAAAGGAGGCTGGCATGTTTATATCGGAACTTTGCCGCATGAACAACAAGTTAAAATTCATTCTGCTTTTTTGCCTGATTCTGATGGGCTGCTCCGCCCCGCCAAGCGTTCAGAGTGTGCAGGACGAGCTCAACTCCGGGAAATCAAAAGATATCAGCCGATGTAAAGATATAATATCATCTAGCCCCGAGGACGGAAGCAAGGTTGACTCGGAATCAAATATCTAGACGGTAATTATTATTTTACTTATAATACATACTAAGACGGACTGCACGCGGCGGCCGAAATCCGCCCGTGGCAATTAAAGGCACTCGCTTCTGGGAGGGACAAAAATGCCGGAATCTGTTACCATCAACCGCGAACTGAGCTGGCTGCAATTCAATCTGCGCGTCCTGGAGGAATCCCTGGACCCCCGCAACCCCATTTTTGAAAGGCTGAAATTCCTGTCCATATACATGAGCAACCTGGACGAGTTTTACAGGGTGCGCGTCGGTACGCTGTTTGACCAGATCGACGGCAGGGAGCAGGCCGACGACGCGCAGGCCACGCCCAAACTCTTCAACGATATCCTAAAGACGACGCGCAGGATCATACCCGCATTCTGCGAGTCCTGCGAGGAGATATTCTCGGCGCTGGGCGCGGCGGGCATACAGAAGGTCGGCCCAGGGGACGAGCTCACTGATTCCGACAGGACCTTCCTGAAGCAGAAGTTCGAGCGCGAGATAGCCCCGCTCATCGCGCCTTATATCATCGAGAAACAGCAGCTCTTCCCGTTCTTTGAAAACGGGCAGATCATCATCGGCGTCACCATGGAGACCAAGCGCGGCAGGGTCGCCTTCGGGCTGATACCCATAACCCCGGCCCTGCCCAGGGTCGTCGCGCTGCCGGGCGGCGGCCTGCGGTTCATGCTGGTGGAAGACCTCATCTATATGCACGTGAAGAAGATATTTCACAAGTTCGCCGTACAGGAGCGCATCATCTTCTCCATCATACGCAACGCGGACATAGACGAGGACGAGGGGCTCTACGATTATGACATCGACTTCAAAGAGACCGTCAATAAGCTGATAAAGCGCAGGAATATCCTGTCCCCGGTCAAGCTGAAGTATTTCGGCGGCGCGAAAAGGATATTGGCGCACCTGGGCAAGGTGCTGTACCTGAAAAACAAGCAGATATTCGAGTACAACACCCCGCTGGATTTCAAGTTTATCGCGGAGATCGAGAGCAGATTGACACCGGACATGGAGAGCGCGCTGTGCTATCCGCGCCTCAGCCAGGCCCAGGTCATCGGCAAGCGTGAGAGCGCCATGGCCCGCGCGCGCCATGGCGATTTCCTCATCAGCACGCCCTATCAGGATATGCTGGCCATCGTCAAGCTCATCGACGAGGCCGCCAACGACGACGACGTCAGCCTGATCCGCATGACGCTCTACAGGGTCGCCAGCGGTTCAAAGGTGGTCGGCGCGCTGATCAACGCCGCCAAATCCGGCAAAAAAGTCGTCTGCGTGCTGGAGCTGCGCGCGCGGTTTGACGAGGAGAACAATATAGACTGGGCAAAGCGCCTGAGCGAGGCGGGCTGCCAGGTTCTCTACGGCCTGCCACGGTACAAGGTCCACGCGAAGCTGCTGCTGATCGAATCCGGCGAGGACCCGAACAGGCGGATAGCGGTCATCGGCACCGGCAATTTCAATGAGATAACCGGCAGGATATACACCGATCTGTTTCTGGTCACCGCCCACAGCGGGATCTGCGCGGACGTCAAAGCCGTCTTTGAGGCGCTGGAAAACAAACTCTTTGTCGAGAGCGCGGATCACCTGCTGCTGTCCCCGATATTTTTAAAGAACAGGCTCATGGGCCTGATAGACGCGGAGATCGCGAAAAAGGCGGAGGGCAGGCCCGCCGCCATAACCCTGAAACTGAACTCCCTGACCGATATGGATCTGATAAACAAGCTCTGCGAGGCGTCTTCCGCCGGCGTGCCCGTGCGTATGATCGTGCGGGGGATATGCTGCCTCATCCCGGGGGTGCCGGGCCTTACGGACAATATAGAGGTCAGGAGCGTCGTCGGGCGGTTCCTTGAGCATTCCCGCATTTACGCCTTTGGGACCGGCAGGGGGCGGCGCTTTTATATATCCTCGGCCGATTTTATGGTGCGCAACACCACGCAGCGCGTGGAGGCGGCGGTCCCCGTCTACGACAGGAAATGCAAGCGCGAGCTGGCGGAGATGCTCAACCTGTATCTGAGCGACAATGTGAACGCCCGCATACTGGACAAAAACTGCAGATACACGCGCAAAAAAGCCCGGGCGGGGGCCCGGGCGGTGGATTCCCAGGAGGATATGATCATAAAATAAGCGCCTATATAAAAGGGGAGGAATTTTTATAATGAAGAGACGTATTGGGATCCTGACCAGCGGCGGGGACTGCCCGGGGCTCAACGCCGCCATACGCGGCGCCGTCAAGGCGGTTTATCAGCGCATGCCAGAAGCGGAGATCATCGGCATCGTCAACGGCTATTACGGGCTGGTGAACAAAGAGTATAAGCTCATGCACCCGTCGGATTTCAGCGGTATAATTACCAGGGGCGGCACGATCCTCGGCACATCCCGCGTGCCGTATAAAACCATCCAGGCCGTCGGCGACGACCAGGTGGACAAGGTCGGGCAGATGAAACAGACCTACGGCAGCCTTAAATTGGACTGCCTCCTGACCCTCGGCGGCAACGGCACGCACAAGACCGCGAACCTTTTATCGCAGAACGGCCTTGACGTGATCGCCTTGCCCAAGACCATCGACAACGACATATTCGGGACGGAGGAGACCTTTGGCTTCAACACGGCGGTGGAGATCGGCACGGAGGTCATAGACAGGCTGCACACCACCGCGGCCTCGCATTCCAGGGTCATGGTCATTGAGATCATGGGCAACAAATCCGGCTGGCTCACCTTGTACGCCGGGCTGGCCGGCGGGGCGGACGTGATCATCCTGCCGGAGATCCCGTACAGCATGGATAAGATATGCGAAGCTATAGTGAAAAGGACGGAAAACGGCAGCGTGTTCTCCATCGTCGCCGTGGCGGAGGGGGCGGTGTCCGCGGAGGAGTTCAAGATGAAGAAGAAGGAGCGCCTCTCAAAGAGGAAAGACGCCGGGCATCTGAACGTGGGCTCGGCGCTGGCGGAGGGCATCCAGAAAAATACGGGCATCGAGACGCGCGCCACCGTTCCGGGGTATTATCTGCGCGGGGGCACCCCCACCTCCTATGACCGGACGCTCTCCACGCGCTTCGGCGTCCACGCGGCCTCGATGATATTCGAGGGCCGTTACGGCGTGACCGTCGCCATGGCGGACGGCAAAATAACGCACAACAACCTGAGCGATATCGCCGGCAAGCCGCGCCCCGTCCCGCTCTCGCACAACGTCGTCGCCACGGCGCGCAGCGTGGGGATAGCGTTCGGGGATTGATTTATATATGGAGAATAAAATCATTTGCGGGGAGCCGCTCGGACTCCCGCGTATCAGCCATATTGCCTATGGACAATCACATTCTGCTCCTGACGTTTGACAACGGGGAGCGTCGCGTATTCGACGCGAGCCCATTATTTTCGGAACCGGCGTTTAAGCCGCTTCAAAATAAGGGCTTCTTTGAGTCTGTCAGAGCGGCTTACGGATCAATCCTCTGGCCCAACGATATCGATTACTGCCCCGATACCCTGTACGCCGAGAGCGGCCCGGCGGAAACACAAAGGGATGATTATCTGTGCTGACGAATGGCACACAAAAGAACCGTCTAATTTTCTTCTGTATTTATTAACTGGTCTCTGAGATCATATCCCATTTGGGGGATGACTTCTTGCACGGTTTTTGAAATTTCAAATTGGAGCAGATCATCCATAGTGCACCCGCTTTGTGCAAAATATGTGTCCAGAATAAAATTTTATCATAATCAAATTGTAATTGCAATCTTATAGATGTAATTATATATAATATCAGATTGTGTAATTGCCTCGGGTCATGACTTAAAATTTGACTTGAGGTGATCTTTATGGATCATAAGCATTCTGAAAAATACATCGCGTTGGGTTTGAATATCGCATTATACCGCAAAAAGAAAGGATTGATGCAGGAAGCGCTGGCCGAAAAAGTAGGTATCAGCCGCACGCATATGAGCAATATTTAAGCCACAAAGGTCGATAAATCGCTGTCCCTGGAGGTCCTGTTTGAGATATGGATGTTGGCAAATTGTTTGAAATACGGTAATATCGCCAGGATTGCCCCGGATTAGCCCTCCGGCTGTTTATTTCGCGCGGGCTCAACCGCGCCGGAAACACAGCGGGACGGTTTTTGCGCCGGCAATAACACACAAAAGAACCGTCCCCGATTATCAGTATCAGTAAAGACTTATTTGCTGCTGCTGCCCCTGCTTTTATTGAAAGCGCCTTTGGGCATATTCTTTTGTTCGTACGGGCGCGTATCGTCGGCATTGGAAACGGACACGGGATTGGCGCCGGTGTTTTGGGACATCACATCTGTCTTTTTGCTCATAGTATCACCTCGGCTTCAAACATAAAAACAGGGAATGCACCCATAACGGATACATTCCCCATAAGTGATTGATCTAGCTGTTGCTTTTATATCACAGCGTTAATTTACATCACCGTTGTCGTTCATGACCTGACACCTCCGAAAATACTTATTGCTAAGATAATTTCGATGCGACTTTCATGACCGAAATGTAAAGCGTTTGCTTTACGGTGTTATTGTACCCGCCGGCGCCAATTTAATGCCTGGTAATTTATAAAAAAAATTAGGCGTGCCATAGGCGATTGACAGCGCGCCGATACTTTTATATAATGCGGGCAAACCAATAAACGAGGTGTGGGTTTAATTGAAAAATGATTCTGAATTTACTGCTGAATTTACTGCTGAGATGCTGCGCAAGGCAAAAGACAATCTCATGTATTTCACAAACAAGCCGGACATCGTTTTCTCCAGGGGGGAAGGCTCATATTTATGGGATACCGAGGGCAACAGGTACATCGATATGATAGCCGGCTGGGCTGTGTGCTGTCTGGGACACACGCCGCCCGTCGTCGCGGACGCCCTGAACAGACAGGCGGCGCTGCTCGTCAATCCCAGCCCGTCTTTTTACAATGTCCCCGCCATCGAGTTCGCCGAAATCCTGTGCGGTATATCCTGCATGGACAAGGTGTTCTTCATCAATTCGGGGGCGGAGGCGAATGAAAGCGCCGTCAAGCTCGCGCGCAAGTACGGGCAGAAGTATAAAAACGGCGCCTATGAGATCATCACCGCGTGGAACAGTTTTCACGGCCGGACCTTGGCCATGATGGCGGCCACCGGGAAGAAATACTGGGATCCGCTCTTTCCCCCGCGGCCGGAGGGCTTTGTCCGCGTGAACTACAACGACATCGAGGATCTGCGGGCGGCCGTCTCTCCGAACACCTGCGCGATAATGCTGGAGCTCATCCAGGGAGAGGGCGGGGTGATCGTGGGCGATAAGGATTATATCAAACAGGTCCGCGAAATTTGCGACAGTAACGACATCGTGTTCATCATTGACGAGGTGCAGACCGGGCTGGGGCGGCTGGGCCGCATGTTCGGGTATGAGGCGTACGATATCGAGCCCGATGTCATGACTTTGGCGAAGGGCATCGGAGGGGGCTTTCCGCTGTCCGCGATGCTGGCGAAGGATAAATTCTGCTGCTTCAACATCGGGGACGTGGGGGGGACTTACTGCGGCACCCCCCTGGCGGCGGCCGTGGGAAAGGCCGTCGTCGAAGAGATCATCCGTTCGAATTTAGTCGACACCGTAAAACGGAACGGAGACTATTTTACGGAGAGGCTGCTGGCGCTGAGGGATAAAAACATCGGGATATGCGGGGTCCGGGGGATGGGCCTGCTGTTGGCCGCGGAGCTTGCGGACGAATCCGCCGAACGTGTAAAGGATATCTGCGTGGACAATTACCTGCTGATAAATGCCCCCAACAAAAAATGCCTGCGGTTTATGCCGGCGCTCAATATCTCCGCGGACGAGATCGACGGCGCGCTCGCCGTCCTCGAGCGCGCCCTGCTTGAGGTATATTCATGAGCTATATTCATGAGATATATTGACGAGGTGTTTGCATGATGAAACGCGTGGTCTTGGGAATGATCGGCAGCGGTTTCGCGTCCGAGCTGCATCTGAACGCGCTCAGGCGCGTAAGCGGCGTGGAGGTGGACGTAAAGGCCGTCGCCGGCTCCCGCCAAAAAGAGCAGCTTAGCCTTTTCGCGGTGAGGCACGGCGTCAGGGATATCTATGCGGACTACAGGGAGCTGCTGTCGGACGGGGAAATTGACGTCGCGGACATCTGCACGCCGCCCGCGCTGCATGAATCCATAGCCATAGAGGCGCTTGAGGCCGGCAAGCACGTCATCGTCGAAAAGCCGCTCACCGGCTATTTCTATGAGGACGCGCAGCCCGGCCGGGCCGTCTCCGGGGCGCATATGTACGGCAGGGTGCTCGAGAAGCTCGGCCGCGTCAGGGCGGCCGCGGAGCGCAGCGGCAAGCTCTTTATGTACGCGGAGAACTGGGTGTACATGCCGGTCGTTCAAAAGGCCGCCGAGCTGCTCTCGGCCAGGAAAAACAAGATCCTGTATATGCACGGGGAGGAGAGCCACAGCGGCTCTCACGCGGCCCACGCCGCGAATTGGCGGTTCAGCGGCGGCGGCGCGCTCATCCGGCAGGGCTGCCACCCGATCTCGGCAATGCTGTATCTGAAAGGCGTCGAGGCCGCGTCCCGCGGGGAAACGACCGCCATAAAGTCCGTCACGTGTGAAACGGGGTTCACCGCCGCCTGCCTCACCGACGCGGAGAAGCGGTATATAGTCTCACGGCCCGTGGATGTGGAGGACATCGCGGACCTGATCATGACGTTTTCCGACGGTTCAAAGGCGCACGTGGTCTCCGCCGATATGCTGGTGGGCGGCAAGAAGAACTGCCTGGACGTCTGCACAAACGACGCGGTCTACCGCTGCAAGACCAACCCCAACGACGCGATGACGGTATTCCACGCCGACGAAGGCGGGCTCGAGGACGTCCACTTCACGGAGAAGCTCGGCACAAAGCAGGGCTGGCAGTATATCGCCGTCGAGGACGACGTCATGCGCGGCTATCTCGCCGAGCTACAGGATTTCATGGAGTGCGCGGCCACGGGGCGTCAGCCGCTGTCCGGCATAGACATCGCCTATGACACCGCCAGGGTAATCTACGCGGCGTACCGGTCGGCCGAAGAGGGCCGCAGGATCGCGCTGTGACGACGCGAGTCCGGCGGCTGGACTGCTTCGCGCGTTGACAATCAGGCGGTTTAAGGTAACCGAATGTTCATATTTTCGGAGGCGATTGGTTTGCAAACGAAACAAGAATTAGCGGTAGATTTTTTCAATAGCGGTTTTAATTGCGCCCAGTCAGTTCTTGTTTCTTTCTGTGAGAAATACGGCGTGGACAAGAAAAATGCTCTTAAAATTTCCAGCGGTTTGGGTTCCGGTTTTCGTTCAGGTAAAATTTGCGGGGCAGCGTCCGGCGCTGTCCTTGTGATTGGTTTAAAATATGGGCAGTACAAAGCTGGCGATACAAGCTCGAAATTAAATTGCAATGCAAAAACAGTTGAGTTTCTAAACGCTTTTCGGATGAAAAATAAATCTTGTATCTGCCGTGAAATATTAGGCTATGACATTTCAACACCCGATGGTTATGAGCGGGCGCAAAGTAAAAATCTATTTAAGACAACGTGCGTTGATATAGTAAAAAGTGCGGTTGAAATGCTTGAGGAATTAGGTTATTGAATCGTACCAAATAAGCATTATACCGTTAGCCGGCACTGTCATTGCCGCTATACCGCATTATTTAAGCGGATGATTGCCCGCGGGAGGAACCCTATTGGATATTGTATACCGCAAAATGGATTTTGGCGATGTATCCGAGTGCACGGAGCTGCGGAAAGCCGCGCTGATCGAAAACGGGGAGAGGCCCGACGCCGATATAGACGGCGCGCTGGCCGGTTATTACAATGCCCATCTGGGCGACGGCTCCTTTGTGTCCTGGCTGGCCATCCTCGGCGGCGGTATAATCGCCACAAGCGGCATGTCATTTGTGGAAAAGCCGCCCTATTTCGCCTGTCCCAGCGGGCGCATCGGCCTGCTGTCCAGCATGTACACAAAACCTGAGCACAGGCGGAAGGGCGTCGCCGGAAGGCTGTTGGGCATGGTCGTGGAGGAGGCGCGCAAACACGGGTGCTGCGCCGTCCAGATCACGGCCTCCGACGTCGGGGTCCTGCTGTACCAAAACTTTGGATTCACAAAAACGAGAGGTTTTTATATCTCAAACTTTAGATTTTATCTTAAAAGGAGGTTATTATGGCGGACTGGGAACCCGGACTGTACCTGACATTCGAAAAGGAGCGCACGCGCCCGTCGGCCGATCTGACCGCGCAGATCAAACACGGCGGCCCCAAACGGATCATCGACATCGGCTGCGGCCCCGGAAACAGCACGCTTGTTTTAAAGCGCAGGTGGCCGGGCGCGGAGATCACCGGCCTCGACAATTCCGAACCGATGCTCGGGCGGGCCCGGCTGGCGGACGCGGATATAAACTGGGTCCTCGCGGACGCCTCCGGCGATCTGTCCTGTATGGGGGCGTTTGACATCGTGTTCTCAAACGCTGCGATACAATGGATCCCCGGCCAGCGCGCGCTGCTTGAAAACCTGTACGGCATGCTCAGCCCCGGCGGCATACTGGCCGTGCAGGTGCCGTGCCTCAGGCGCATGCCCGTCAGCGCGGAATTACAGAAACTGGCGGCCAGACCGGAATGGGCGGCTTATTTTCAAAATCTCAAAGGCGCGTCCTCCGTACATACGGCGGATTTTTATTATGACGTCCTGTGCGGCTTGACGCGTACCATAGATCTGTGGCAGACGTCCTATTTCCACATGATGGAGAACCACGGGGAGATCATAAACTGGTACAGCGGTTCCGGGCTGCGCCCATATCTGGACCGCCTCCCCGAAGAAAGCGTCCGAGCGGCTTTTCTCGCCGAGCTCGAAAGCGCGCTGAAAAAATCATATCCGGCGCAGAAAGACGGCAGGATACTGTTTCCGTTCGACAGAATATTTTTCACAGCCGGGAAAGCTTGAGGTTAGAAACAGCAACCCGTTACAGGGATATTCATTATGCGCCGCGCCGCGGCTCTTCCCTTTATCCGGCCCCCGGCCCCCGGCCCCTTCTGTATTTTGCCTTCCACGCCTCAAAGCTCCATGTCCGCAGGAAGCTCTTGGCCGCGACATAACCGTTGTTCAGCAGACCGTCGCTCATTTCCCGCGTGATGTCAAAATCCGTCGTGGAGACCTTGACATTCCCGGCGGCCGTCCTCACGCTGGTCGGTATCAGGATGGTCCGGGCGTAATCGCCCTTGGACTCGGATATGTGGAACTGGTCATGGGCGTTGATCATGGTGGTGACGAGGGAGGCGACGTATCGGATCAGACTGCCCTGGGAATCCCGCGTCTTTGCGTCCGGAACCGGGTTTTTGGAGTCCGCCGTCTCAGAGTTTTTCTGGTCGTCGTCGAATTTTATGCCGAAGGTCGGCCAAGGCGGGTTCGGGGTTTTGCGGTCCAGCAGCCAGATCGGGTAATTGCTCAGCATGCCGCCGTCCACCAGCAAATGCTGCATGCCCGCTTTATCGGTCAGTTTGCACGGCTCAAAGTAGAAGGGTATGCTCATGCTCATGCGCACGGCCCTGGCGATGCTGAAACCGTCCGGGTCAAGCCCGAAATCGGCGAGGGCCCCCGGCAGGACGAGCATTTTGTTGCTGGTCACGTCGGAGGCGATGGCCTGAAACTTGTATTTGTATTTTTGCGCCGTAAAGCCGGGCCTTATGATCTGCCCAAACGTGGTCTTGCTCTTGCGCTCGAGCAGGTCCTGCAGCCAGCTCTCAAAATAGTCCGCGTTGTAAATCCCAAAACTGGAGACCAGGCCGACGAACTTGCCGGGAGGCCCGAACTTGTCCAGGCAGTCCTCCTGGCGGAATTTCCTGTAGTCCACATTCGCCAGTTCGGTCTCGATCTCCGCGGCGCTGTAGCCCACCGCCAGCAGCGCCGATATGATCGAACCGGCGGATGTCCCGGCGAGGTTTTCAAAGACGTATCCGGCCTCTTCAAGCGCCTTTACCGCGCCCACCAATCCAATGCCCTTTACGCCCCCGCCCTCAAAAACCGCGTCGCATCTCAACATATTTACCGCCCCCGATTGTCACGCAGGATCGATTGATCCTAAAAAGTTTACCGCGATATTATTATATTTTAGGTTTCCGGCATTTGACACTATGCCGCGGTTTTACGCGTTATGGGCTTTTAATCTCTTGGTATCTTCCGAGATTTTTTCTATGTTCACATAAGACGCGTTCACGCTCTCGCTGATATCGGACATCAGTTTGTTCACGGCGTCAATCGCCCCGGCCGCCTTTACCGACGAATCCCTCGTGCCCTGAGCGGCGGCGCGCGATTTTTGGGCGAGGCTTCTTATCTCCTCGACGACCACGCCGAACGCCTTGCCGTGCTGCCCGGCCCTCGCGGCCTCGATAGACGCGTTTATGGCTATCATATTTACAAGCGCGGCTATCTTCTCGATCTCCGTTATCATGCCGTTGTATACGGAAATAGCCTCGGTTATGTTTCCGATATCGGACATGATATAATCCGACATCTTTTTAATATCGGCGGCGTCTTTAAGAATCGTCTCATAATTGCTTAAATTGGCCGATTGGAAGTCGAGCAATTCCTTATGCTCGCTCGAGATATCTTTGTGGGCTTTTTCCGCGCAGTTCGCGGGGATGTTGATACCCTTCGCCACTCTCTGCGCCATTTCGCGGCAGGTATCGCAACCGCACGCGCCGCAGTTAAAATTCCTCGACGCGTCATCGAGCTTGCCAAGCGATACAAAAGCCGCCTCGAGCTTTTCCCGCGTGATATGGATGGGCCGGGCCGGGGTCGGGACATACCTTCTGATAAAGTCCTCCAGGCGCAATGTTTTGTCAAACCTCTCGAAAAGCTCCTCAAGATGGCGGCCGTCTTCATCCCGGACAGCCGATTGACGGGCTTCGTCCATGACAGTGTTGATGTCAAAAACATCGATGCCGTCATTTTTGCATCCTGTGCCCATATTGCATCCCTCGTGGCAGTTCAGTACGTCAAACAGGACCGGAAGCTTTGATTCCGGCTTCCCGGCGTACTCGTCCAGCGCCTTGTAGACCACGCGCTGGCCCTCCGATTTATCGATCCGCAGGCTTTTGCCGAGGTAATACTCGACGCTTTCCTTGAGGCCGCCGGGCATCGGGTACAGCGAGCCGAGGCCCGCGTTATAGTGGTCGAAACCGCTCGCCTCTTTCGGAAACACGATATGATGGTCCCCGATGTATTGATACAGGTTTTTGATGGTAACATTATAATCCACGATGTGGGTGGCGTCAAACTCATTTGCTTTCGCCACGCACGGGGAGAGCGCCGCGATTTTTGTGTTTACGTTCTCATATTTGCGCATATATACGGCGGTGCAGAGCATGGGCGAGTGTATCGGGGATAAGTTGTTTATCAGCTCATTGCGGTGCGTCAGGATATAATTTACAATTGCGGGGCAGGGCTGCGAAATGATCGGGCGCGGGCCGTTTTTCTGTATATACCGTATGTGCGCCCAAGTGCAGATATCGGCCCCCAGCGAAACGTCATAGATCCGCCGGACGCCTATGGAGCGCAGCCATGACAGCAGACGCCCCCAGCCCTCAAAATTGCTCTTTGCGCCGGGGCCGTGAACATGCTGATCGCCGCGCCGTTTTTTAAATCGGCAAAAAACCGCTCCGCATCGTCCGCAAAACGTCTGGCGCCGTGCTGGCACGCGGCAAGACACGCGCCGCAGGCGATGCACTTGCTGTTGTCGACCTCGACGAAGATTTTTCCGTCCCGCTCCCGCATGACATTCGCTTCCTCAAGCGGGCAAACCCTGACGCAGCGGTTGCAGCCCACGCATTTGTCGGGAGAATTGGTGATAATACCGCGCACGTGACCCGGCCTCCTAAGTTATCTCAGTACAGTATATGTGTTCTGAAACCCCGATTTATTGTAGGGGCAAACCTTGTGTTTGCCCCTGTAGGGGCAGAGACAAGCTCTGCCCCTACAGGTTTCGGAACAGCTATAGTATAACTCAGAGGCAATCAATGTAATAATAAACGCGCAGGAAAATATTGTCGTATTCTTTATATTGTTGTATTCTTTATAAGGAACTGTCGGGAAGGTATTGTCCATGCGATCATTCAAACCTGAAAAGGAACATAAAAAGGAGCCGTCGGCAAAGCGGGCGGTAAAAAACGCCGCGGTAAGGCTGGCGTTTGCTTTTGCGCTGTTTATGGCGTGTCTCGCGCTGATCTGGGCCGTGAAGGCGCGCCCGTCCGCGGCGGAGGCGTATTATGTGCCCTTTTCCGTGGCGCTTGCGGCGGCGCTCGGGCGGTTGACCGCTTTCACCGAATATTCCGTGAGCGAACTCGTCGTGTTCCTCATCCTTTTCATCTGCCTGATGGGCCTTGCCGCGTCCGCGTTTTTATTGGTCAGGGGCATGATCAAGGGTATAATAGTGAGGACCACGTTATCGCAGGAGGATTTGAAAACGGCCCTCGTCAGGGTGTTTTGCGCCGCCGCCTGGATAATCGCGGGCTGCTCAGTACTGTTTTTCTGGTTCACCGCCGCGTGGGGCCTGAATTATTATACGCCGGGGCTCAAGGACAGGCTGGGCATAGAGCCCGGGCGCTATTCCGCCCAGGATTTATACGACACTGTGATCCTGATAACCGGGCGGTTAAACGCCCTGGCCCCGGAAGTCCCCCGGGGTTCGGACGGCGTGGGGGATTTCGGCGGGTTTGAAAGGCTGTCGGGCATGGCCTCGGACGGCTTCGCCGCGCTCGCGCGGGATTATCCCACGTTCCGGGCGGCTTATCCCAAGCCCAAGAGGGTGGTCAACTGGGAATTTATGTCAAGGCTCGGCATCTCGGGGATATACTCGCCGTTTTTGGGGGAATGCAACGTCAACACGGATTCCGACGACGCCAGCCTGCCGTTTATCATATCCCATGAGATGTCCCACAGGCTGGCCGTCGCCCCGGAAGCCGAGGCCAATTTTACGGCTTTTCTGGCGTGCCTTTACAGCCCGTACTCGGAATACCGCTATTCCGGGTATTTCATGGCGTTTATCTACTGTTACAACGCCCTGAGCGCAAGCGGCGCGGCCCAGGGCGACCTGTACGCGGTATTCTCGGGCCTTGACCGGCGCGTGACCGCCGATATCAGCTCGCACGACTACAGGCTCAAAAAATACGAGGGGAAGACGCGAGATTTCGGCGAGCGGATCAACGACACATACCTCAAGTCCCTCGGCCAGGCTGAAGGTGTAAAAAGCTACGGCCTCGTGGTGGACCTGATCATCGCGTATCTGGAGAACGATCGCTTATCCGCAGGTAAACATTAAAAACGTCAGATATTCCATATAATCCGCGGTGTCAAAAGCGACGCGGTTGCTTGAGATCCTGCGCGCCCCGGGGTAAAACGAGGCCCTGTGCGCGTCGTAATGGGTTTTGAAATATGTCTCCGTCTTAAACTCGCCGGGCAATCGCGATTTTACATTTTCCCGGATATTCCCCCGGGCCAGCTCACAGACAGCGGCCTTCGCCGTCTCCCTGAGCTCATCCAGGGTCAGCCGCGGGTGCTTCGCCGTGACGCCCTTGCCCAGCCCCTCAAAGGCGGCCACCGTTTTGATATCGGGGTCAACCCCACGTACGGCCTCGCACAGCCCCGCGTCGCCGGATACCATCACCACGGGCGCCCCGGAGTACAATGACGCGTAATAATTGATCAGGAATTCGCTGGCGATTGCGCCGTTTATCTTTACGCAGATAAGCCGCCCGGACATGGTATGCGCCAGGGGGCTCGCGTCCGTTGCGGCGGCGCTGTGATACCCCGTGAAGATCGAGGCGTCAAAGCTCGGGTCCAGGCCGTCCACCATGCTGAGCGGCGAGCCGGACCAGCCCCTGTTGAGCCTGACGTTTTCGGGCAGCCCGCGGTGGTCCAGGTTCCTGCCGGTTTCATGCGCGTCCTTGACCAATATCTCGCAGCCGAGGGCCGCCTCGTTGACGCCCTCACAGACGGCGGCCACCTCGGCCGTCATCCGCTCGGCGAAGGGCTTGTATTCCGATTTGCCGTAATACGTCTCGTCCCAATTCGCGATGCCGTTCGTCCCCTCGATATCGGCGCTGATAAAAATTTTCATGTGTTTTCTCCTTGTATTTGGTTATCCATATTATTCACGATCATTGATATGCCGTCAATGATTTCCACGTATTGATGGGAATCTCGTCAGCCTTCTGATTACCGGCTGTATCAAGCATCCCGGCAGAACCGTATTTTTGCATCAACGAGAAATATTCCTGCTCGGTTATGCTCACTTCTTTACCATTGACATCCTTCGTGTGGCTATATGTCATGTCATCAACGCCGCCGGGACCATTACTGCTGCCGTAGGTGTAAAGCTTGTCAAGCGTTACCAATGTCTCGTTCTTATCAATTTTATAAAAATACTCCGCGACATAATCAACATGTGTTCCCGAGATTTCTTCTATGACACAGTTGCCACTGCTGCCAGTGCAGAAGACAAACCGGCTCCAACGCCCCGCTTGAATAAGCGATACAGGCTTTCCGTTTCGCAAACCATAGATACCGGTAACGAAAACATTCGATCCATTGTCTCCCTCATTATCCCCTCCGAGGTCCGCGCCGATCAATAGTTCCGGCGTGCCGTCATCGTTCAAGTCATAAAGGGTATACATCAAGGTCGGCTTTGTATCCTGTATGAAATAGGAACCGTCACTGTTCGGCGTCAGACATACGTCGTCGCCAAGGATACTTTCGTCATACGACGTATAGCCGCTCTGCTCCAGCGCGATATACGCGTCGACGACAGGCTTATACAGACCGGCGTAATCGACAGCGCGCCCGGGTGGGGATTGCGCGTCCTGCGGCGCCGTTGCCTGCGAAGTTGGCGCGGCGCTTGCGGACGCTGCGCTCGCTTCGCCATGGGCCGGATCTTGTTTTATATCGCCGGGGTTAGCCTGTTCACTGGCCGCCGCCTCGCTCCCGCTATCTGCCGGCGCGGTTGCGGGAGCTGTGGAGACCGCCGGGCCCGGGGCAGACGAAGAGGCGGCCGCGGATGTCGGGGGTGCCGTTGAGGCACTGCCCGTTGGCTGAACTGTATTTGAGCAGCCCGTGGCAAGTGCGGTCAGCGCAACAATAGCGATGACTTTTCTGAACATTGTGATCTGACCCCCATTCATCCGGCCAGCCTGCGGTGGTCCAGGTTCCTGCCGGTTTCATGCGCGTCCTTGACCAATATCTCGCAGCCGGGGGCCGCCTCGTTGACGCCCTCGCAAACGGCGGCCACCTCGACCGTCATCCGCTCGGCGAAGGGCTTGTACTCCGGTTTGCCCCAATCGCTCAGGTAATCGGAAATACGGTTGATCTTCTCAGGCGAAACAACGTCGGCGCTTAAATCAGCAATCTTTTTTGCGAGGGTTTGA
>Ga0209629_10000522_pt1 | contig 21231 bp, 17 predicted proteins | sample TergutCu122P5_FD_187286 | JGI IMG/M metagenome (GOLD analysis project Ga0209629, IMG submission 187286) | Cubitermes ugandensis P5 segment gut microbial communities from Kakamega Forest, Kenya - Cu122 P5 (SPAdes) (version 2) | ecosystem: Host-associated > Arthropoda: Insects > Digestive system...
CCACACGCCTTTTTCACACACAACCGAAGAGATAGTGGAGAATGCCACCGGAATGGACCATATGGAAGCGGCGAAGAAGCTGATCAAGGGGGAGATCAGAACAAATCAGGAAAGGGATGACGATCTCTTTTCCGGAATGCCTCCAATCTCAGAGATGATCGAGGAGCACGGGATATCTTCCGATGAGGTCTGCAGCCTGATAATGCATCCCGAGTCTGTCGACGGTCTTGATGCCTTCAGCCAAGGGAAGAAGGCCGCACATTTCTCATCAAAGGATTTCATTCACCAGATAATACATGGGCCGATCGACGCCGATCAGATCGATTACCTTGTCAGAGATGCACACTATACCGGAGTGATCCACGGAAAGGTCGACATTGACAGACTGATAGGTACGATGAGAGTATACAACGACAGGATAGTGATCGAAAAAGGCGGTACCGCGGCCGCGGAAGGCCTGATGGTCGCCCGATCGCTGATGTATTCCTCGGTCTACTTCCACCGGGCTGTCAGGATAGTCAAGATGATGCTCATGAAGTCGATCGAAGCCTCTTCAATAGATGTAAGCGGCATTTATCTCTGGAACGACGAAGAGTTGATGGGAAATCTTATTCAGGAAGGAGGCACACCGTCCAGAATAGCAAGATCTGTGCGGAACAGGATCCTCTACAAGAATGTGGCCACCGTTTTCAGCGAGGACGCTTCCGAAGAACTTTTGGAACATCTTTCGGAGTTCACGGGATATCGCAAGAGGAAGCAGCTGGAAGCGGACATTGCGGAGCGTGCCGGGATCGACGTATCTGACGTTATCGTGGATATTCCTCCGAGGTCGATATTGCTCTCGAATCAAAGCATAGGAAAGACCGATGTTTCGATCCTCGATCCGGAGGGGAAGGTCAAAGCGCTGACAAGATTATCTCCGTTAGCAAAATCGTTGCAGTCAAGGGATACGTTCGGCTGGTCGCTTCTGATCGCTTCTCCCGAAGAACATAAAGATGCTGTTCTTAAAGCCTCAAAGAAGCTACTCAACCTTTGACGACGCCGATCGGTGTTAATTTTGCCACTTTGTCGGTCAATCCCGCGGCGCAGACCACTTTGATCACTTCGTCAACATCTTTGTATGCGGCCGGAGCTTCTTCCAGCAGACCTTCGTCGGAGCCGCTTCTGAGATAGATGTTGTTCTTTCTCATCTCGTTCTTTACATCGGATGCCTTGAGTTTGCTTAAAGCGGCATTCCTCGACATCTTACGCCCGGCGCCGTGGCAGGTCGAACCGAAGGTCTCCTTCATGGCGCCCTTCTTCCCGACCAGCACATATGTTCCGACCTTCATGTCTCCCGGTATGATGACCGGCTGCCCAACGTCCCTGTACATTTGGGCTATCTCGGTGCGTCCGGCGGCGAAGGCACGCGTAGCTCCTTTCCTGTGTACCAGCACATTCTCGGAATGTCCTTCCACATCATGACGCTCTTTCTTTGCGATGTTGTGAGCCACGTCGTACACGACATCCATTCCCATATCCTCGGCGCTTCCTTCCAGGATGTTCTCGAAAGACTCCCTTACCCAGTGGGTGATCATCTGTCTGTTGGCCCAGGCATAATTGGCGCCGCAGCACATGGCTTTGTAGTAATCGTCGCCAAGCTTTGAGTCGAGCGGGGCGCATGCCAATTGTCTGTCCGGAAGATCGATGTTATTGTTTTTGATGTACCTTTCCATTTCCTGAAGGTATTCGGTCGCTATCTGATGGCCGCAGCCTCTGGAACCGCAGTGTACTGTGACCGTAACGGTCCCCTCTTTTAACCCGAACTTCTTTGCGACATCTTTATCGAACACATCATCTACCACATCCAGCTCCAGGAAGTGGTTGCCGGATCCGAGAGAGCCGATCTGAGGTATCCCTCTCTTGCGTGCCTTGTCGCTTACCGCGGACGGATCCGCATCTTTCATGCGCCCCTTTTCCTCTGTGGCCTCCAGGTCGCGTTCCCACCCATATCCGTTCTCGACGGCCCACTTCGAACCGTTCTTCAGAATGTCGTCCAGCTCTCTGTTGCCTATTTTTGTCAATCCCTTTGAACCGAGTCCGGAAGGCACATTTTTGTACAATTCGTCAACAAGGACGCCGACCTTCCCGCCCAGATCATCTACGGTAAGGTCCGTTTTTATCAAACGGACGCCGCAGTTGATGTCGAAGCCGATCCCCCCCGGGGAGATGGACCCGCTGTCCGCATCGACGGCCGCAACTCCTCCGATGGGAAAGCCGTAGCCCCAATGTATGTCAGGCATTGCCATCGAACTTCCCACGATCCCCGGAAGGCTGGCGACATTCGCCGCCTGCAGCGGAGCATTGTCCGATCGGATCTGTCCGATCATGTTCTCGCTGGCATAGATCACGGCGTTGGTCCTCATAAAGGGAAATTCATCCTTTGGTATCTCCCATCTGTTCTCATCGATCTTCTTCAGTTTTCCGTTCCATGCCATTTGAATCATTCCCGTATCGATTTGTAAAAGTTAAATTTAAAGGTGGGGCCGGGACCGAGATTTGAACACGAGTCAAGGGATCCACAGTCCCCTAGGATAACCAAGCTACCCCATCCCGGCCATATGAGTGTCTGCTGATTATACCTGCTCTTAATAAAACTTTGCGTTAAATTATCGAGATAGGGCGGAAAATGCCGCCAACAGAATGATTAGTTTTAATATATGCCATCTGATTTCTGTATACAGTGTTCGCCTCAAGGAATAAAGCCGTTATCTTTGCGATTTGTTTGGTGATGATAGCATCGCTTTCATTCATTCTGATTGACAACAACGACTCGTCCGCTACCACAGTCGAAGTGAACGACTATGTCTCATTAATGGCGGCGGTCAATGACCCAAGCGTCACCGAGTGCGTGGTCACAGCTACCATATACCTGCCCCATACGACGGGGCCCACAGGCATAATAACAATTGACGGCAACAATGGAACAAGGGTCGGGCTGTCCATCACAGCTGACTATAACTACGGCTCATTTAGCAGTAGCAGCACAGTATTCATCGTTCCCGGCAGCAGCAGCGGCAAGTACAATTTTAAGAATCTGTCAATGAACGCAACAGACCTATTCATGGTCGATATCGGAGCGTGCAGCAGCACCGTCACATTCGACAACATTAAGTTCACAGGTTCATTCTATGAAGCAGTACATTCAGATCCATCTAATAATGCCAATGTTACGGTGAACGATTGTTATTTTAGAAATAACGCCGACTCTTTAGGGATAGGCATATCCATGGAGGGCGGAACGCTCACATTGAGCAATTCATTTTTCTCCATGGCGGGCGATAATTGTGTTAATGTTTATACGCCTGATCCCGTTTCAATTACGAACTGCTATATGGAAGTATACCCGGATACAATATATGGTTATTCGGGCAGTGCGGTGGTTAACAATGTAGATCTGGGAGGCAGAGTACAACTGTCGATAGACGGTTGCACATTTGTCGGCACAGACGGTACGGACCGGCCTCTGGTCATGTCCAGCATATTTGGGAGCACCTCGCAAAGTTCGGTAAAGGTCGTAAATTCCATATTCAAAGCCCCTCCGTCAGCCGTAAGCAGCGCTTCGGGCATCGATATTTGGGGAGAGACTCCTGGAAATATACTGATCGACAAATGTCTGTTCTCCGGTCTGCGCCCTTCGGGATCGGTAGTGCAGTTATCTTCGGACACAAGCAAAAACGTCACTTTCATTATATCAAACACAACGTTCGAATCTAATTCAACTGTAAGTCCATACTTGTATATGGAGACGCCCGTATTATCTGTGGTCGGTATGGATGGCGTGATAGTCAATTCTTCTTTCCTTTATAATACAGTGACTTTTTCCGGTCAGGCGACGGGATGTGTATTCTTGGACGGTGTGAACGTTGACCTCTTCAATAATACTTTCCGCAATAATGTTACGCACGACGGCACCTCTGCCGACATACCCGCATCCCTGCAGATCGCTTCACTGGGCGAGTCTACAGTATCTTTAGAAAGCAGCGTGAACATGATCAATAATTTATTCGCTCTGATCCTTCCCGCAGGGAACGAACCCAGCAGCTATCTGAATCCCACCATAAGCATCCCCGGGGTCGAAATGAATTATAACGGGTCCATATTGAGCGGCAGCGTGGGGATAAAAGACTCCGGCAAGAACAACATAGATAAATTCTATGTCGGCACAACGGATCCCATGAAAACATCGGGGCCGTTCGTCAACAACATCATAGGCGGCGGATATGAGGCCGGATGCGATCTGGGGGCCGTTTGGGCGATCTGGGGGATGTCATACACAGGACCATCTACCTCCGGAACTATACCGACCGAAATGATTGCGCCGTTCGGAGATGCCGACGGGAAGGGCGCAATGTATGCGGGTTCACCCGCTTACGATCAGCGGGGACAGGGAAGAACAGGACTTCAGGACATAGGAGCGGTAAGCACGCCTTCTGCCGGATTTGATGCCAACGGAGGGTACTGGAACCCGACATACAGCGGATACAGTTCGCAATATCCGTATCAATTCTATGACGCGGTCACAGGCGGTTTTTCATTCATGGGTGCGGCGGCGAACAGCAGCGGTGAGTTCTTACTCCCGGACTTCGCAGAACTGAAAAACACGAACAGTGCGGTGAATTTATTGGGGTGGAGCACAGTAGCGGGTGCGACCGTGGCGGATCTCATTCCGTCCCTGACATATACGAATGGCACGCTGCAGGGAAGTTTTGCACAGGACAAAACATATTATGCTGTGTGGAGTACGGTACAGGTTGTTGTATTCTCTCCCGGGAACGGTTATAGTGATGTGGTGGTGACAGTAGGCTCAAGCGGAATGGTCGCATCTTCGGAGGTTCCTTCCGGCTATGCTACAGCGAATGGCATGAAATGGGTGGGATGGAGCTACATTAAGATCCTGGATAATTCAACGGCACCATGGTACCCAAGTATACCGATCGGGGAAACAACAGGTGTGATAAGCGGAAATTGGGAAGTAATATCTTCTCAGCCAAAGGCATATAAGGTCACATTTTCGAACGGAGGGCAATCAAACTCCGTCACCGTTAACTCGGGGGACACCGTAAGCAGGCCGGCTGACCCGATACAAGACGGCTACGAATTCAAAGGATGGTTCACCTCGGCGACAGGCGGTTCCCAGTGGGATTTCGGCACGCCCATATATAGCAACATAATTCTTTATGCACAGTGGGAAGAGACACCTCCTGTGACGTTCAATGTTACATTCGATCCCATGAACGGCAACGGACCGACGGTCACCGAAGCGATGCCCGGCGGAGCGGCATCGATACCCGGGACCCCGGTGCGGGACGGCTTCACCTTTGACGGATGGTACACATCACCGTCCGGCGGTACGAAATGGGATGCCGGTACACCCATAACAGGAAACGTCACACTGTATGCTCATTGGGTCGCAGGCGGCATCGACGAAAACAACAAAGGGTCCGATGCAGGGAATATTGTCGATGACACATGGTTCTGGGTAGCGGCGGTCGTCGCCTCGACAATAGCGACGTTAGGATTGGTCCCCGTTGTCATCATGGGATTCTCCTCCCTGTCGGCGATCTCAGGGGACTTCTTCCAGAACTATGGTCAAGGAGAAGATGAAGAGAAGAACAGGCGTACTGTTGTTTTCGACCCGAGGAACGGCGGGACAATGTGGTCCACCACCGTTATCAGCGGGCGCAAGGTCAGCAAGCCATCAAGCACATGGGTCCATCCAAGAGGGATGAAGTTCTCGCACTGGTCCGAAATTGAAGGAGGTCCGCCCTTCGATTTCAACAAGCCCATCACGAAGACAACAAACATTCATGCAGAGTACGTAAAAAAGAACAAGTAACGCGGCCGAACCCGTCAATTATCCGAGAACATCTTTCGTATATGTTCCATCTCTTCTTTTGAGATATGGCAGTAACCGTCGGGATTCTTATCTAAATAATCCTGGTGGTAGGGCTCCGCGTCGAAGAAATTCTCCAAAGGACCGATCTCGGTATAGAATTCTTCATGTTTCTTTCTCTCACTTTCAACGTAGGATGTAACGATCTTCTCCGCCCCATCATCTACCCAATATATCCCCGTCCTGTATTGTATACCTCGGTCGTTCCCCTGGCGGTTCAACAATGTCGGATCGATCACCAAAAAGAAAACATCCAGGATGCGTTCCAACTTTACTAACGCCTGGTCATAGCAGACCCTTACCGCTTCGCAATATCCGAACTTGCCTGAGCACACCGTCATGTAATCGGGGATGAAAAGAGGGTATCCGTTCGCATACCCGCATTCGGTATCGATCACACCGGGTATCACAGATAGTACTTTTTCCAGGCCCCAAAAGCATCCGCCTGCGAGATATATCGCCGACCCGTCGCAAGGAGCGGTATTTTTTGCGTGAGACACGAGCACATTACCGAACTGCCGCTATAAAAAAAGCGGCTTGGGCTTGTGTATGTTTATATAGATAAAACGCACATTAGAATATGTGGAAATCTACAGAAAGCACCATTTGAAGATCATGATGATCGTCCTAGGACTCATTGTATTGCTGACCACGCTGTGGTCAAGCTTGGATTCAGTGGATTTCCAGAACAGATCCCTCCAGAATCTCGGCGGCATAGCGTTTGGTGTTATGGTGCTGACGTTCGGATTGAAGGTCGATGACACCCACAGATCAAAAGCGGCTCAAGTATCGGGGTTCATCCTCGTTATCGGTACGGCGTTCGCGACACGTGAGTTCTGCAACCTTGCGGGTCAATGGAGTGCGGAAGGATTGAACTTTACCGCCAACGTTCTTCTTCCCGCGATCGGTGTGATCATGGGTTTCGTGCTATCCGGTTCTTCGGACTATGTCACCGGAAGGAAAAAGAGCAGGAGCAACAAGATAATATGGATGCTGGTCGTATTCTCTTTTGCTGCGATATGCGCATTGATGCTGTACCGCACGGTGGACATCATGCAGTACTTTGGCACAACGCTTGCTTTCTATGCAGTATTCATCGAGTACATATGTTACATTATCATCTTCGCATACGGTCTGTATTCCATGTTCTCTGATGAGATCAGATATAACATGACCATCGGGGTCACGCCCCCCGATGATGCCGAGGCCTAAACTATCCGGTGAAGCCTCAATATATGCGGTTTTTAACATTTTAGGGTACATTTGTCCATTTTTGAGCATAAGTGTTAATAAGAAGCCAAATCAATCCGTGCTCTATGGCAAAAAAGGACCTTATCTCAGTAGTGGATATGAAGGAGGAGTGGCCGGGCCTTATAGATCTGTCCATCAAACTCAAAAAAGAACGCGGTAAGCATAATGCGCCGCTGAAGGGCAAAACGCTGATAATGATATTCGAGAAACCCAGCACGAGAACGAGGATATCCTTCGATGTTGCCATAACCGAGCTCGGCGGCCATGCGCTGTACATCGACGCATCAAAACTGCACATGGGGCACGGGGAAACGGTCGAAGATACCGCAATAGTGATGAGCCGCATGGCGCACGGGATAATGTACCGCGCCTACGACTACAAAGTGATGGACAAATTTGGCGAGATCGCAACGATACCGGTCATAAGCGGACTCGACAACCTGGAACACCCCTGTCAGGCATTGGCGGATATGGTCACTATCAGAGAGAAGCTCGGCTCCTTCCGCGGTAAAAAAATGGTCTATCTGGGGGACGGTAACAACGTCTGCAACTCTCTGCTCTACGCAAGCGCGATAATGGGGTTGGACATGGTGGCATGCTGCCCGGCGACAAGAATGCCCAACGCGGAGATCATGCTGGGGGCGGCCCGCATAGCCGATGCCAATGGAAGCAAGATCCTGGCCTCGCACGACCCGAAAGAGGCCTGCAAAGATGCGGATGTGCTCTATACAGACACTTGGATCTCAATGGGGGACGAAACCCCCGTGGAGAAAGCGGTCAAGATATTCAGCATGTATCAGATCAACAGCGAACTTCTTTCGATCGCGAATCCCGGCTGCATAGTGATGCACTGTCTGCCGGCGCACAGAGGTTTCGAGATAACGGCAGAGGTCATGGACGGGCCGCAAAGCGTGGTGTTCGATCAGGCGGAGAACCGTCTGCACGCACAGAAAGCGGTGCTCTATACTCTGCTCAAATGATCTGAGAAGATACAAGGTCCTCCACGATATCGAGGAATTCCTCTTCTTTACCGGCAGGTATAGTGGCTCCCGCAGCGACCTTATGGCCGCCGCCGTACCCGCCCACCATTTCGGATGCGGTCTTCATTATGAAGGAGAGATCGAGCCCGCGGTCGGTAAGTATCCGACTTGCTCTCGCCGATACCTTTGTGCCGTCTTCCGCATCCGCAAAAGCAAAGATCGGAAGCCCTTTGTTCGCCTCTCCGGAATTAAGAAGCATCCCGGCGACGATCCCCACCACCGTCTCCCTGACATCGGAACCGGCATCAAAATATTGTACGAACCTGCGTTCTCTCAGGAGACGATTCTCTTTTATGTAACTTATAGCGGTCGAGATGTGCTTTCTGTGATCGGAGCGGTTCTTTTCCGCATCCTCTAGTGCCGTCAGGTCCCCGCGACATATCCTGAGGCCGGTAACAGCATCGTCATATCTTCCGCAGGAGTTCAGGACCGTCGCGAACTCCTTCGCATCCCTGAGCCCGGGGCAGTTGCTGTACCTTGATAACGTATAGATCTCTCCGAACAGTCTTTTTCTTGTCTCATCGTCTCCTGCCAATGAAAGCAATCTGTCGGAGGCAGATCTCCTTTCTTCGGGGGAGAGGTCCCTCCAAGTTCTCTGCACATTTCCCCTTTTCAGAGGTATGTTCAGGTCGGAAAAGAACGCATTGCAGCCGTGACCGTTCTCGCTGATACCCGGTATCGGGGGATCGCTGCTGTATTGAAGGAACTGCACCAGCGGCCTGTAATCCCGTCCGAAGTATCGTATGTCCTCTTCCACAACTACATCTCCTGCGGATACGGCTTCGTCAAGAATGGCTTTGTTGTATCCGATGAGTTTTGATTCTCTCCCGTCTTGAATGTCCCCGATCGCCCCTATCACGGCAAGATATGCGAGATCCGTGTTTCTTGGGTCCGCTGTTTTGGAAAGGAGATAGGTCATGCCTGCGCCGCACACCTCGTACGACCCCGACACCCCGTATGTGTGCGGGTTCAGATGATACATCCTTTCGAAGCCGTCAATGGTCGTCTGACGGCTTTTCCATTTTGGATCGGGAATATGGTGGTCGGTCACAATTATCCCGGGTCTTTTGAATTCTGAAAGGTAAGCGCTGCCGAGATCACATATCCAAACGATATCTTCGCTCGATCCGTTGATCAATGCGATGGTGTCCTCGGAGATCTTCTTCTCAAAAAGGATCCTGTATCCTTTGCCCAACCTGTCCAGAGTGATGGAAGCTATCCCCCCGGATGCGATCCCGTCGGCATCGATATGTGTGACCACGAGAACGTCTTTTGCTGATGTCAATGCACCGGCCGCTCTCTCAAGATCATTGATCAGCCTGTTGCAATAAACACCATCCGCACCCATTTTCTCCGACCGGTTCCCCATCACCGAACAATAAGAAATACTATTGCATGAGACCCGATTAATACAGGCATATGCATTTGGGGGATATGCGGTCGTGCGAGATACTTCCCGGCGTAAAGGTGACCAACGACAGGTGTCTTATACTTGACGAGGGACCGACCGCCGTCCTGGGGGACTTGCATCTGGGTTACGAGAGCGCTCTTGAGGAAGAAGGGATGTACATCCCGAGGATCAACACCGAGTCCATCAGGGATGCGATGAACGATATGCTCTCCAGATACGAGCCGAAGAGGGTCGTCCTTTTAGGGGATATAAAGCACGACTTCAAGAGGTCCAAATGGGAGGCCAAAGCGGAGGTGAAGAGGATCATGGAGCTTCTGACGGAGGCCTCAGACGTCATCGTGGTCAAAGGCAATCACGACAACTTCCTGCAGAACATACTTTCGGACATCGGTCTTTTGGCAGTAGACTACGTCGACATCTACGGATTCAGAATGGAACACGGTCATGTGGATTCCGGCGTAAGGCCGGTGATAATAGGGCACGAGCACCCATCCGTCAGGATACCGGGCGTTATGAGCGGCGGTATGAAGATGCAGTGTTTCGTCCACCAAAAGGAAGATGGGATAATCGTGCTCCCTCCGTTCAGTCCTTTTTCGTCGGGTAACGATCTGGTCATTGACGGGAAGTGCGTCATGGCACCGGCGCTTTGCAACTCCGATTACTCCGAAGCCGACATCTACGGGATTTCGGAAGTGGGGATAATGAAGCTGGGGAAGCTGAGAGAAGTGATGGAGATCAACCTGTGATACTATTCCCGAAAAGGATGATAGGATACAAGTGGAACCTACCCAATTAAATAACAGTATTTTCTTTATGGTTTCAGGAGAATAATTTATGTCAATGACTCCAAGAGACAGAGTAATCGCAGCGATGAAAAAAGAGTCGCTCGACAGGCCCCCGGTGGCAATTTTCACCCAGGCCGCAACGACTTCACAGATGGACAAGGTCGGCGCAGCCTGGCCAGAGGCGCACAAAAAAGCAGAACTTATGGCAAAGCTCGGAACCGCACAGGCAGACGTCTTCGGATTCGAGTGCGTAAGGGCACCGTTCTGCCTCACCGCTGAGGCAGAGAGGCTCGGATGCAAAGTGCAGGTCGAAAAGAAAGACGCGGCACCGATGATAAAAGAGCACCCCTTCCACTTCGACCCGATGGCGGGAGAGTTCGACAGCCCGTCCGGACTCATGTCGCCAGAAGAATTCCTGAAAGGCGGAAGAGTTGCAGAAGCGATCAAAGCGATCGGCCTTATGAAGAAATCCCACGGAAAGGAATATGCAATTGTTGCCGGTAACACAGGTCCGTTCACACTTGCAGGACACATGGTCAACACAGAGAATGTGGTATTCGGTATGATGATGGCTCCGGAAGAGGTCGCGAATTGGGTAAAGAGCATAAACCCCATCGTAAAAAAATACACACAGGCACTTGCGGACGCAGGCGCAGACGCCATCCAGATGTCCGAGCCTTCTGCATCCACAGATATGATCGCACCTGATATGTTCGACGATGCATCCGGTAAATACTTAAAGGAAAGCCTCGCCAAAGTAAAGAACGCATTCTCGGTGCTCCACATATGCGGAGACACATACCCGATCCTTGACGGAATGATCGGGACAGGCGTCAGCGGCCTCTCGATCGAGGAGAAGGTCGACCCCGCCAAAGCAGTGGCAAAGGTTGCCAAGAGAGCAGCACTCATAGGAAACGTCGGATCGGTCAGACCCATGTTCCAAGGAACCCCCGCAGAGGTCAAAGCGGCGGCAGCGAACTGTGTGAAGGCAGGATTCAACGTCATATCTTCCGGCTGCGGTATCGTCACGGCGACTCCCGATGCCAACATGAAGATGCTTGTCGACACGGTCAAGGCGTCCAAAAAATAAATTCGAACAATAAACTTCTTCCAAACCTCTTTAAACTTCTATTACAAGATTTGATGTTGTCACATAATGTATTTCACTTCACACAGTGATACACCGCCCCATGTCCGACGTTTTGAAAGCAAATGCAGAGTACGCCGAGAAGATGAGATCAATACTCAAGCTGAGGCATGAACCGGTCGCTGTGAAGCTGATACGAGAAGGAGAGAAGTACCCCAATGGTACAACACCGCCGCTGCTGCAGCTGAGTCACTGCCAAGCAGTCTTCCGCGCCAAAGAAGGGGAATGCCTCAGTGTTCCGCTGGCAATGAATAACTGCCACGTCGGTGCTGCGGTACTCGGAATGACGGAGACCCCTGAAAAAGTCGCTAACGGGGAGTTCCACGGAGGTACAGGCATACACGATTCTGTCGCCGCCGCTAAGCACATGATTGACCACAGGATAATGATACCCTATAAAACGGTCGGAGAGGCGGTCTGCCCCCTCGGGAAGGCCGATTTCGTACCCGATGCCATTGTTTTTGTGGATATTCCTGAGAGGATATATTGGATAGCGGCAATGTCCACAGCGGAGAAAGGCAACCGTGTGGTATTCAGTACAGCTCCGTTCCAATGCGCCTGCGAAGACGTGGTCGCTATGCCGATCGTTGAGGGCAAACCGAATCTATCTTTGGGATGTTTCGGATGCAGGAAAAAGACCGACATGGAAGCGGACGAATTGGCTTGCGGGGTCCCGTATAAGCTGATACCGGGATACGTCGCAAGACTCGAAAGATACTCTTCCGGACCGATCGCAAAGGCAAAAAGAGATTGAAACCACTTCTCACAATTTTTTCCGACATAATGAAAATAAGTTATTATTCCTGCATTAAAAAAATATTTCTTGATAAACTGTGTTTCATAATTCGTTGGCCCGCTGACCGATGGTGATTAATTTTCAGAGGACCATCGTCCGGTGCTTGTGAGAAAGCAGGAGCCAGACGATGGCAGAGATGGGATGGGACAGACAGTATAATAGACATTGGGATGAGTATAACCAAAGACTTGTCGAACGGGGAAGGATATTTTGGGACCTTTCATGGGTCCCTAAGCATCTGGATGAGATAGGTTCGAATGAAAAGAAACGAGGACGGCCGCGTTTGTACGGGGATGCTCTGATATCTTATGTTTCCAGGGTCAGGACGGTCACGGGCATCCCCTTCAGGATGCTGGAGGGTCTTTTCAAGCCCGTGTTCGATCTGATCGGGATAGAGGTGCCGAGCTATCCGACGCTTTGGAGGCGCTGTACCTCTCTGGAAGCGGCAGCCGGTATCAAGGCGACCGCGCGCAAGAGGATCGTTGCGGTCGACAGTACAGGGATAAAGGTCACCGTCAGGGGAGGATGGATGAGGGAGAAGTGGAAGGTGCACAAAGGATGGCTTAAACTTCACATTCTCTCTGATGTGGAGACGAACGAGATCCTCGCATTCGTGGCGACGGACGAACGATCAAGCGATGCCAAGCACCTGCTGGCACTTGTGGATGCGGCCTTGGCCGCAGGCCACGGGATAGCGAAGGTGCTTGCGGACGGGGCGTATGACACGAGGAAGAACTGGAATGGGATGAGGGAGAGGAAGATAGAGTTCATAGCCCACATCAGGAAGAATGCTTCGACGACATCCAGAGGATGCACCGTGAGAAGCGCGCATGTACAGGAGAGGAACGCAATAGGCGAGGACGAGTGGCGTAAGAGGTACGGCTATAACATGAGATGGAAAGTGGAATCGGTCTTCTCCGACCTCAAGAGGATGTTCGGAGAATCCGTTTCTTCGAAGACGTTCGAGAACATGGTGGCGGAGATCTCCAGGAGCATCGAGTGCTTTAATATGATGAAGGCGGCAGGTATGTGAATGAATTATGAAACACAGTTTTCTTGATAGAAATCTATTAATATTGATGGCTGAACATATGTTGTTACCAGCAGGTTATATCCAACTAAAAACTGGTGAAAACGTGTTATTTTTTTCTAAAAATCAGTCTTTCCTATAGTTTTATATTATATTAAGAGATACTCAGATTTGCAAGGGGTATGCGAAAAACCCACAATTTTTCGCAAGTTTATTGAATAAGGAGGTATAAAATGCCAAAATACAAGGACGTAGTAGACCTGTATGACGACAACGGAAAACGCATCGCAAAAGATGTGCCGTTGGAAGCCATCAGTCCATTGCGCAACAATGCGATCAAAAAGATTGCATCTCTCACCAAGAGAACAGTTGCGGTCAGCCTTGCCGGAATCGAGAAGGGCTTGAAATCCGGAGCAGTAGGCGGCTCAATGATCAAAGGAAAAGAGATCGACATCGAATTGGTCAAAAACGCAAAGAAGATCGCAGCAGCAGTAAAGGACAAAGTCCAAGTGACAGCTGACGACGGCACAGTCGTTACCATCAAAGGAGACGGAAAGAGCCTGGTCGTCATCGTGCCGGCAGCTAGGACGGACGCCGGTGTAGAATACACAACCGGATTCACAGCCGTCGCAGCCGCAGTCACAGAAGCGATCATCGATGAGTTCAAAGTCCCGATGTACAAAGCCAACATGGTCAAGGCCGCAGTCTGGGGAAGGTACCCGCAGACAGTCGGTTTCGACGGTGCCAATGTGAAATCGATCCTTGAGATCCCCCAGAACAATGAGGGAGCAGGATTCGCACTCAGGAACATCATGGCTAACCACGTCGTCGCACTCGTAGGCAAGAACGCAATGCAGGGTGCAGCACTCTCGGCAATATTCGAGCAGTGCGCCGCATTCGAAATGGGAGACGCGATAGGTAACTTCGAGAGAAGCCACCTTCTCGACCTCGCATACGTCGGACTCAACGCTAACAACCTGGTTTACAGCACAGTCAAAAAGAACGGAAAGACGGGAACGGTCGGTTCAGTCGTCGAGACCCTCGTAGGAAGGGCACTAGAAGACGGAGTCATACGCGTAAAAGAGACGCTCCCCTCTGGATACAAGGTCTATACAACAAAAGACCTCCCGCTCTGGAACTCATATGCAGCAGCCGGTCAGGTTGCAGCTGTAATGGTAAACATCGGTGCGGCAAGAGCGGCACAGGGTGTCCCCGGAACAGTTCTGTACTACAACGACCTGCTTGAGCACGAGACCGGACTGCCCGGAACCGACTTCGGAAGATCCGCAGGTGTCGGTGTAGGTATGTCATTCTTCTCACACTCCATCTATGGAGGAGGAGGCCCCGGTCTGTTCCACGGAAACCACGTCGTTACGAGGCAGTCCAAAGGAGTACTTATCCCCGCAGTTACGGCAGCAAACTGTCTGGACGGCGGAACGCAGACGTTCTCCCCTGAGGCAACATCCGGACTCATCAAAGAAGTGTTCGGTGACATGAGCGAATTCAACTCACCTATGCAGTATGTAGGTGCCGAGGCGAAGAAGATCGCAAAGAAGGTCTGAGGTCTTTTATGACGAGTGAACCAACTGTAGAATATGCGGGAATACCGCTCCCCGAAGTGGAGGTCTTCTCCAACGTTCTGCTGAGCCACGGCACGACTGAAAAAGTGCTCAACGCGCTTGATCCTATCAAGCACATAAGGCAGATCAACATGACCGGCGAAAGCTTACCGAAGAATCTGAACAGCGGGCCAGCCAAAGGGCTTCCCAACGACCACTCCGAACGCAAGGTGATAAAGGTCGGCGGACGTGACGTAGAGCTCAGATTCTTGGTGGGGGCGTTCTACATCGAACTCGATGTGGAGAACGAAGCGATGCTTGATGAAGCAGTTAAGAAGATCAAGGCTGCGTGCGATGCAACATTGCCTCGCGGATTCAGCCTCACAGTGGGAAGATACTCGAAATACAGAAAGACACTCAGAGATTACAGATGAAGGTGAAAAATATGACAGCATACAAAAGACAGTTCTACCCCGGAGCATCCTCCCCTGCAAAAAACAGAAGGAGATACATGGATCCGAAGGTCAAACTGAAGAAAATTCGCGATGTATCAATGGATGACGTCGTAAGACTCATGGGACACCGCAACCCCGGAGAGGACTACAAGTCTATCCACCCCCCGATACAGGAGGGCAAAGAGCCGAACTGCCCGATAAGGAAACTTGTCGAGCCGATCGACGGAGCAAAACACGGAGACAGGATCAGATACATTCAGTTCACTGACTCGGTCTACTTCGCACCCATATCCCCCTACCAGAGGGCATGGATGTACCTTTCGAGAGAGAGGGGAGTGGACACCGGAACCCTGTCCGGAAGGCAGATCATCGAAGTAAGGGAGAGAGACCTCGAGAGGATGGCAAAAGAGCTCATCGACAACGAGACATTCGACCCCGCCCTGACCGGTATCAGAGGAGCCACCGTTCACGGACACGCATGCCGTCTCGACGAGAATGGCCTGATGTTCGACGCATGGCAGAGATACGTCTGGGATGACAAGAAGAAAGAAGTAGTGTACGTCAAAGACCAGGTCGCAGTACCCCTTGACAGGAAGATCTATGTCGGAAAACCGGCATCGATGGCTGACCTGAAAAAGAGGACAACGATCTTCAGAGCAGACGGCGTAGACATGAGGGATGACAAAGAGGTCACAGCTTACGGTCTCAGGATCCACAAGCTCAGGACACTCGGCGGTTACCAGCCCTTCAACGTAAAGGATGTGTAAATATGGCAGCCAAACAGAAAGACAAATTATTCATGGACGCGGTCAAGAAGAAATTCAAAGAAGACCCGACCGACATGGAGACAAAATATTACTGCTACGGAGGCTGGCGCCAGTCAAAGAGCAAAGTGGAGTTCCAGAAAGCCGCTCAGGCTATCGCCAAGAAACGTGGCTTCCCGATGATGAATGAGGACATCGGTGTCCCGCTCGGACAGAGAGCGTGGATGCCCTACCAGCTGTCGCACACCGACATCTACGTAGAGGTAGATGACCTTCACTGCATCAACAACCCCGCTATCCAGCAGGCATGGGATGACATAAGGAGGACCATACTTGTAGGACTCAACTCCCCCCACGAGACCATTGAAAAGAGGCTCGGAAAGGAAGTTACCCCAGAGACGATCAACAACTACCTGGAAGCAGTTAACCACACAATGCCCGGCGGAGCGATCGTTCAGGAGCACATGGCAGAGTGCAACCCCGCACTTGTTTCCGACTCATATGTCAAAGTGTACTCCGGAGACGACGAGCTTATCGACGAGATCGACAAAAGATTCGTCATCGACATCAACAAGCTCTTCCCCAAGGCACAGGCAGACCAACTGAAGAAAGCGATCGGAAAGAACCTGATGCAGGCAGTACGTGTACCCACCATGGTCGGAAGGCTCATGGATGGTGCAACAGTATCGAGGCATGCGGCAATGCAGATCTCAATGGCTTTCATCTCCTCCTACAAACTCGCAGCAGGAGAGGCAGCCATCGCAGACTTTGCATACTCCGCAAAGCACCTGTCGATCAACATGGGAACCATGATGCCCGCAAGGCGTGCAAGGGGACCCAACGAACCCGGCGGAATACCCTTCGGATTCTTTGCAGATATGCTCCAGTCTGACCGTGTATACCCGAACGACCCCGCAAGAGCAGTCCTCGAGACCGTCGGTCTCGGAGCGGCGATCTTCGACCAGGTCTACCTCGGCGGATACATGTCCGGCGGTGTAGGATTCACCCAGTACGCATCGGCCACATACACCGACAACATCCTTGAGGACTACGTCTACCACGCAGTCGACGTAATAAAGGACAAGTACGGTGGCCTCTGCAAGCTTGACCCGTCGAAATACGACGAGCTCATGAAACTCGGTGACGATGTCAACGCATACGCGTTGGAGATGTACGAGAAATACCCGGCCATCATGGAGACCCACTTCGGCGGATCCCAGAGGGCGACAGTCGCAGCAGCAACGACCGGTATCGCAGGATCAATGGCGACCGGTATCGCAGACTGCGGTCTGAACATGTGGTACCTCTCGATGCTCCAGCACAAGGAGAGGACAGGAAGGCTCGGATTCTACGGATACGACTTGCAGGACCAGTGCGGTTCCGCGAACTCGTTCTCCTACAGGTCTGATGAGGGTCTCCCCGCAGAGCTCAGGGGTCCCAACTACCCCAACTACGCAATGAACGTAGGTCACCTCTCCGGATACTCCGGTATCGCAAAGGCATCCCACGTCGCACGCGGAGACGCATTCACTGCCAACCCCTACATCCGTGTCGCTTTCGCTGACCCCAGCCTGGTCTTTGACTTCGCTAACGTCACGAAAGAGATCGGAAGAGGCGGCCTCAGAGAGTTCGTCCCGGCCGGCGAGAGAACCGCGGTCATCAAAGGCTGATCCCGATGATGGCTGGGGACATACTCAAGTACATCCCGACGTCGACCGTCGGAAAGGTAGTGGATACCAAAGAGAAGGACGGAATAGTCTGGGTGAAACTGGACAACACCGGCCTCTACTACGACTCCGCTTACCTCAAACCGGCAGACAGATCGGAGTATAGAGAGGTGTCTTTCAAAGAGCGCGAGAGGAGATCCGCCGGCAACAAGGAGGAGGCCCAGACCATACTCAACGAGATGCAGAAAGCAGAGGAAGAGGTGGATATAAAGGACTATACTCCGAGCGGCGGAGGATAAACTTTTTATTTATTTTCATTCCCTCCTTCGGGAGGGGTGCTTTTTCTTATTACAATATATCAAAAGAAATTGCCCCGCATTATCCTTGAATATGGGGGCTGGCCGATATTTATATAAAAATGTGGTAGAATCATAAAGACTATATATGCTGTCTGCGTTATTTAAATCATTCTAGATGGCGCAAAGTGATGCCAAGCTAGTAGGGGGGACTGACTTGAAACACAATGTACTACCATCCGCATTTGTGGAAGCTGATATGGAAATAGGGGCCATGCTGGCTTTCAACAGACCTCCCGACGCCGTATTGACATAGGGCCGGCGGGAATAACCGAATCAAGGTGATCCGATGTCCATGTTTTTTGAAACATTTTATTCCTCCTTTGGGGCAGCGTCCCCTCTTTTTTATAATGTGCTTAAAAAACATTTTTCACGATAAGGCCCGAATCCACTGCCAGTTTTCGTATGTTCTCTTTCGCTTCTTCCGAACCCCTGATGTTCATGCGGTTCAATCTTTCCATAAGCTGGGGGCGAAGGTTCAAAGAATCGATGAACACCCTTTTAACGCCTGTCGATACGACCGCATCGACAAAGTCCTTTTCATTGCCTTCCAGGTGGTTCAATATAGGACCTATGAGCGCATAAGTGTCGACGCCTCGGGATGTAAGCTGTTCGAGAGCATAAAGCCTTTTTACGGGCAACGGAGCGCCCGGCTCTGTGATCTTTGAGTATTTTTCGTCGATGCCCGTGATCGTTACTCCGACCTCTCCTCTCATAGAGGCAAGAAGATCCGCATCTCTCAAAACAAGGTCCGATTTGGTATGAAGATGGATGCGAAAATCCCTTTCTTTCAATATTTTGAGGCACCTCTGTGTAAGTTTGAATCTTTTTTCTGCGTATTGGTAAGGGTCGGTGACTGTCCCGATACCTATCGTTCCGTCAAGTCCGGACAACTCCTTTGAAAGTCGGTCAGGTATGTTCGATCGCACTTTCACTACGCGCCAATCCTTCCAATCTGTATGAAGGACCTCGGGTGCATAGCAGTAGACGCAACCGTGCTCGCAGCCGCCGTATGGATTCAGGGCGTAATCTATGCCCGGAAGGCCGGATGGGGACAAAGCCCTCTTTGCCTCAATTATCCTGTAGAATCCCCCCCATTCGGAGGCGTCTTCGAATTCGATAAGGTCAGTAATAGTCCTCGATCCTCCTTTGCGTCAGGTAATCCCTCAATATGCCGGAGTTCCGGATCCAGGTGTCCTTCTTGATATCCATCACCCCATCCACATGTGCCAGGGCTCTATCTAATGTTTCGAACTTGAACGGTTTTGTCGTCAGCGCCGCTCTGACATTCTCTCTTACATTCCACACTCCGACAGGCATGATGTACCCAGGATGCGCTTCCCTCATTATGACAACACCGGCCGTTCTCCGCTGTTCCAGCAATAACTCGTTCACAGCCATCCTTGCCGCATAGTAGCAGCCGCCTATCTCTGCATATTCGGACCTTCCCTCAAAGAGTTCATGGCTTGAGATTATGTCTATATCCTTGCCGAGGGGGTTCCATGTTGTGTTGGGGTACCAAGCTTCGATAAGCTCATATCTCCACGTACACGGCATCATCAGGATGCACCATCTGTTGTCCAGCTGTTCCCACTGGTAGATCCTGAATTCATCTATCGTCGGGTTGTACTTTGTCGTTTTCAGCAGGTTCTTTCCGATAATGTCATCAACGGCGGTTATGCTCCACCTTGTCGGAACGAAGCGTCTTCTTTTCTCCACTCCCATCGTGCCGACCGAGAAAGCCTTCTGGATCTCCGATATCAAGGTACCGTTCTTGTATGCATTCACAACGCCGAGTGTGGCGTTAAGGTCGGTGTCATAGAAATTCTTCTCAAGATTCCTTTCGAACCGGCCGTTCCCGATGGTCATGCCGTCCATTCTCGCCGAGGGGCCGAACGGCTGCACTTCATCATCCAGGACCACTCTGCCCCGAGGTTTTTGTCTGAAGTTTGCCTCAACCTCAAGAGGTCTTTCTGTCAGCGCCAATTCTTGAACGTTATCCACTATCCTGCCCGCTGCCTTGAAGTTCGTAGCGTCGATCCTGTATTTCCCCCGGACGAGCCTGAACCTCATATCAACGATCTCATCAATGGATTTTCCGACCCAGTATTCAGGTTTGTCCATGATCGAAGTGTCGCCGAACTCCGGAGGCAAAAGGGGGCCGATATCCACCTTCGGGTATCCGTATCTTCCCACGAACACAGCCGGAGGGCTGCAGCCGGCCAGATCCTTTATGTTCATCAGGGGCATTGTCTTCTGCTGGGAGTAGAACTTCACCATCAGAGGGCAGCGGTCCTTCCCGCAGAGTCTTCTGGAACCTTTGCAGATTGAGCAAAGACCTGACTTGACCGGAGCCTGATTTGCCTCCGCCATCTTATCAAAGAACTCTGAGCCGGACATCTATCTTTACTATATGGGGTTCTCAGAGAAAAACCTTCACGGACGAAGCATCATGCAGATCATTTTTTGATGCCGTTCATTGCGATAATTATCCTCTTAAAATTAGAAATGGCAAATTTTAATATGAGGGGCGGAGGAAAACTTGTCCTGATATCAATTGATGATATGGAAACTTGTCGTTATCAGTACGCCGGCTGTGTAAAGGATGATAAGGTTTTCTTCAATGGGGACCATATAACATGAACAATGAATTTACAAACATAAAAGACACGGAGGAAGACCTATCAACTCAAGGCTGGGATGTGATCACCGCTGCCTTATAGGCAATGTATCCCGATCAACCAGATCCTTTGCATTATGGGACGCTGATAAGCTGGCGGCTGGGTGGTGAAGACCTGCTTGACGGCATCAGCATTTATGATGGAGGAGACTTCCGGCATTCCTTGGCATACGGTTTTTCTGAACTTTATGAAAAAGAAACGGAGCGGTTATGGGTTCGAACTTACTATGAAACTCAAGAAACTGCCAGGCGTGGATGATAAGGAGTTCGGGTGAATTGCGGAGTTCTGCAGTCGCTGGCACGGTATTCCTTCGGCAATGGGGCGATCTTCAAGCCATATGAATATATCTACGCT